>Ga0194111_10000037_pt1 | contig 147755 bp, 150 predicted proteins | sample TA2KigC300mmetaG_FD_146194 | JGI IMG/M metagenome (GOLD analysis project Ga0194111, IMG submission 146194) | Freshwater microbial communities from Lake Tanganyika, Tanzania - TA2015033 Kigoma Deep Cast 300m | ecosystem: Environmental > Aquatic > Freshwater > Lake | place: Tanzania: Lake...
TGACATGGTCAATTCTTGTCCCTTATGGTATCCTTTCTCCATCGGTATATCCTCCTTTGTTTTTATTTGGCTTTCCTATAGGGTAGGATATGCCGATTCCTTTTTCCACCACATTCGGGACACTAGCTAACCAGGCTTTTTAGCAACAAGTCACATTTAGCCACAAAGTGACTATAGGTATTCTTGTATTCCTTGCCATTGATTCATGTAAATGCTAAATTTGTTATATGAGCTCGCACAAAATCTTGTACTTGGACCAGAATTACCTCAGCCATATGGCAACAGCTATCAATAGTAAGCACTTAAAAAATGCTGAACATGAGTTCTGGCGAACACTATTCCACGACCTTAAGGGTGCGGTTGTTGCTAATAAGATAGCTTGCCCTGAGTCTGAATTCCATCAGGTAGAAAGTAGCCTTGACAGAAGAGTCGAACGTGCTATTATGCGGACTGCTGCTGATCTTTCACTAGGACTAGAGTTTAGATCGTGGGATAGCATATTGCACCTACTGATTGAAGAAGCAGCATACAGATTCTTAGGAAAAGCCCCTCCCTTGACTGAGAGTTGGGCAACAGCATTTACTACCGACCCCAGAGCTCCCGTCGAAAGCAGATTGGAGGAAATACTTGGCAAGAAAGTGCGAGTCGATGTTTTCTTTTCTTTGCCAGATGATATTGTTGAACGAAAGCGACAGTCTAAAAAACGGTGGATAACGGACGCAGGAAAAGCACTAAAGAGAGGCACTACTCATAGTTGGGCCGACGAACTATTAGTTCAAAAGCAAGGATTTGTATATATGCTTTTTGGCCCTCCAGCAATGCTCTCCCTCATGAATGAATTTTCTAGGGGTGAGGAGTATGACAGATTAAATGCAAGTGAGAAATTCGTTCAGCTTTATCAACGATTTTACAAACTGACGAGCATAGGTATAACAGACTTCTCCTTTTTTAGTTCAGGTGAGCTATTTAATATACCTTTCATTGATGTTTTTTGTTCTCTTAACGCAGCGCAGGTCGCCTATCACCCCAATAGAACACCACATGGAAGTGATTTGGACGACATCACCATACTTGCAACTGCAATACCTTATTGCGATGTTGTTACGACGGATAAGTTTATGAAAGAGTTATTAGTCAATACTCTCCACTTCGATGAGAAGTATAAGTGCCAAATATTCTCAGCAAGTTTAGAAGACCGCCAACTTCTTCAGGAGTTTGTCGAGAAGATAAACCATCAGTAGTCCATAACAAATCACACAATCCATCTTTGGGTGCAGCAAATTGACCAAAACATCGTACTGTTACCCGGCAGACACCAAATGAGTAGCGGGCAACCGCGGCAAAGCGGGCATTAGCCCCTTCTTCTCGAGAGAAAGTTCGGGAACTGTCCACAAAGGCCGAGTAAGAGTAAAGGTCACCGCGACAAATCTCTTTTGGATTCCGTTATGCCGCCGTTGACCTTATTCTTTAGGTTCCCTTCCGAAGCCTTCTTCTTCCAGCTTTTCCATAAGTCGGGCGGCTCTGGGGTAGCCGACGCGCAGGCGACGCTGCAGGAAAGAGGTGGAGATGTATTTGTGTTCTTTGGCTAGCTGCCTGGCGGCATCCAGCAGAGAGTCTTCACCGCCTTTTTCAGCCGAGACAAGTTGACTCATCTCCTCAAATCTGATTGGTTCTGTCTCCGGCCGGCGCTGGTTGCCCCAGAAGTAGACTGTTCTCTCGGTCTCAGCATCGGAGACAAAAGTCCCCTGGAGACGCTTTGGCTTGCTGGCATCGGTGGGCATGTAAAGCATGTCGCCCCTGCCCAGCAACTTCTCGGCTCCAGCGGAATCAAGAATGGTACGTGAGTCCACCTGTGAGGTAAGAGCAAAGCTGATACGGGTGGGGAAGTTGGCTTTGATGAGACCGGTAACTACGTCAACCGATGGCCGTTGGGTAGCCACGATTAGATGGATGCCGGTGGCCCGCGCCAGTTGGGCTAAACGGCATAGCGTATGTTCCACCTCGTCGAAGGCTGCCATCATTAAGTCAGCCAGCTCATCAATGACCAGCACCACATAGGGCATTGCCTCCCCGGGATGCCGGCTCTTGTTGTAGCCATCTATGTTGCGGGCTCCGGCCTGGGCGAACTTCTGGTAGCGGTTGTCCATCTCCCGATTGAGCCAGCGCAGTGCCAGTACTGCTTTATCGCTATCGACAACCACAGGGGCTGCCAGATGGGGCAGGCTGTTGAAATTGACTAACTCTACTCGCTTCGGGTCAATCATGATGAACTGGACATCGTCCGGAGTGTTGTGGATAAGCAGGCAGCAGATGATGGAATTGAGGCAGGCGGTCTTGCCGCTGCCGGTGGCTCCGGCGATAAGCAGGTGGGGCATCCTGGTCAGGTCGGCGGCTACCGTCTCACCGCCGGCACCCTTGCCCAGGGCAAGAGCTAGTTTTGATTTAGCATAAGCTTTTTGAAAGGCGGTGCTCTCAATTACGCTTCTGAGGTTGACCAATCCGAACGAAGTATTGGGGACTTCGATACCCACTATTGATTTCCCGGGTACCGGGGCTTCGATTCTGATGCTTGATGCAGCTAGAGCTAAAGCCAGGTCGCTGGCCAGCGCGCTGATGCGGTCTACTTTAACTCTGGTTTTTGATGTCTCCTCTGTACGAACTTTAATATTGCCGTCTTTATCCCGTTCTCGAATCTCCTTGTATTTGCGGTCCCAGCCGGGCTCGACTCCAAACTGAGTCACAGTGGGGCCGACATTTATCTGGACTACCTTAGTCTCAACCCCATAGCTGGCTAAAGCTTCTTCTATGAGCTGCGCCCGCTTCTCAATCTCGCTCTGGCTTAGCTCCACCTCTGTGGGCTTATCCAAAATGGTGATGGGTGGCAGTTGCCAGCCGCCGGCTGTAAGTACCGGCTGATATTTTCCCGGTTCCCATGCCTCAGGAGCGGGTACTTCGGCAGCTTTTGTAGGTGCTATGATGGGCGCCGGTGCCGCTTCTACCTTGCCAAATTCAATTTCTCTCGGTATCGGTTCTGGTTTAGCTTTGGGAGGACGCTGGCTGGCCTGGCAAATGCCTCGCCAGATGAGTTGGAAGAGTTTGCCTATACCTTTGAATATGTTTGTTATTAGGTGCCACGTCCACCGGGGGACTATGAACAGAATACCCAGGAAAATCAGACCAGCTAGCCGTAGTGCTCCTACAATATAAGAATCGGTGATAATGCTCTTGCCAACTTTGCCACCTAAGGTTGCTTCGCTGGCGATGCCGCTCCCGGGGCTGAAAAAGGCTGATATGCCCCAGGCAGCTAAGGCTAAAGGAATCCCGCCAAGCCACCATTTCCAGTATCTGGTGAAGAGTGAAAACCGCCCGCTTAAGATTATCCAGATTACTACTCCCAGGAATATGGCTGTTAAGGCTAATCCAATTCCGAAAAGCTCGAGCAGACCTTCCCAGGTAGTGATGACCCAGAAGTTTATATTTCCCCAGGTGGTGGTAGCCCAGTTGGCTATGTGCGGCCAGAACCAGTAGATTAGCCCGGCGATGATGAGTACCAGTAACAGCCTCAGTACTGGCCCTAGGTAATTCCTCTTTTTTTTGGTTTTGCCGCTACCTGATTTTTTAGCTGCTTTCTTTTTCTTGGGCATAGTCTGACTACGGAGATTGTTTATTTGTCATTGCTAAGCACTCTCTATACCTCTACAGCTGTGGTGAGAATCATCGGGCGGCGTCGGGTTTGTTCGTAGAAGAACTTGCTCAAGGTATCCTTGACCTTGGCGTTGATGAAGCTCCATTCAAGTGGCCGCCCACCGCTGCGGTCTAAAGCGGCCTTTACCAAGTCTCGTCCTTGTTCCAGTATGGTTTCGCCTTCTTTCATATCCACGAAGCCTCGTGAAACGATATCAGGGCGGCCTACAATTCTAGCTTTGTCTTTTTTGTCGATGGCGACGATTACTACCACAATCCCGTCTCTGGACAGCAGCTTCCGGTCACGGAGGATGACGCTGGCAAGGTCTCCCATAACCAGGCCATCTACGTAGACATTACCTGCCGGGAGTCTACCGACTATTTTGCCCTTTTCACGGTCGAGCTCAAGTATGTTCCCGTTTTCCAGGACGAAGATGTTAGTTTCAGGTATGCCTAAGCTTTTGGCCAGCCTGGCGTGCAGGCTTAAGTGGCGGTATTCGCCGTGGATTGGTGCGAAGAACTTCGGTTTAACCAAGTTGAGCAGAAGTTTCAGCTCCTCCTGGCTGCCGTGCCCGTGAACATGTACTTGAGCTAGTTTCTCATAAATTACATGAGCTCCCTGGCGGAATAGGTTATCAATTGTCCGGTTAACCAGCGCTTCATTGCCCGGGACGGGCGTGGCTGACATGATGACAGTGTCTCCGGGGATAATGCGAACCTGGCTGTTGTCCCGATTGGCAATACGTACCAGGGCTGAAGTCGGCTCTCCTTGGCTCCCGGTGGTTAGAAGGACGACTTTATCGTAGGGGAAACGGTGAATCTCTTCGAAGCGGCGCAGGACATCAGGCGGAGCCTTGAGATAACCTAGCTCCGATGCCATGTGCACTGTGTCTCGCATGCTCCGTCCGATAACAAATACTTGCCGGTTATGTTTAGCAGCAGCGTCAATCACCTGTTGAATGCGGGAGATAAGCGAGGAGAAGGTGGTGATAATCACCCTCCCCGGGGCTTCAGCTATGATGCGTCCCAGCGCTTCGCCAACTACAGTTTCCGATGGTGTATATCCCGGAAGCTCAGCATAGGTTGAGTCGGCGAGAAGAAGCAGGACTCCTTGAGTGCCTAATTGGGCCAGCTTGGCTAATTCGGTAGGTTTGCCGTCGACCGGTGTATAGTCGATCTTAAAATCACCGCTGTGAATCACTGTGCCTATGGGCGTGTCAATACTGAATCCTAGAGAATCTGGAATACTGTGACAGACGGAGAAAGGCTCTATTTTGAAGTTGCCGAGTGAAAACTTAACCCCGGGCTGAATTGTCCTGAGAGTGGCTTTCTTTTCCCACCGATGTTCCTTTAACTTGATGGAAATCAAGCCCTGGGTAAGCTTGGTACCGTAAACGGGCAAATTGAGCTGAGGCAGTATGTAGGGCAAAGCACCGATGTGGTCTTCGTGACCGTGGGTTATGATTATGCCTCGCAGCTTCTCTCGCCTTTCTAGCAAGTAGCTTATATCCGGAATGACCAGGTCAACTCCCAGCATGTCCTCTTCGGGAAACATAAGTCCGGCGTCGATTATGATGATGTCATTGGCAAACTCAATGGCCATCATATTCTTGCCAATTTCACCTAGTCCGCCTAGAGGGATTATCCTGAGTTTCTGTCTGCTCATAATTGTGACCTAGAACAAGCTTAGCTGATGAGGCTCAGCTTCGGCTTCTGTTAGCTTTTCTGCCTGGGCTAAGATTTGGGGTATTTTGAGCATGTCGACTTCAATGATTTTCCGCAGGCTTCCTTGATGGAGAGCCGCTGCCGGATGATACATGGCATAGCAGATAACGTTGTCCTGTTTTCTAGTTTTGCCATGGACCTGGCTGATACTCTGGTTGAGGAAATACTTCGCCATGGAGTAACGACCTAAGGTAACAATCATCTTTGGGTGGATCAATTCTATCTGGCGGGTCAACCATTTGCTGCAGGCTTGAACTTCGCCGGGCAGCGGGTCTCGATTGCTAGGGGGGCGGCATTTGATAACATTAGCAATATAGACCTGTTCGCGTTTCAGGCCGATAGAGGCTAGTAACTCCTCCAAGTATTTCCCTGCTGGTCCAACGAAGGGGCGTCCTTGTTGATCTTCATGCCACCCTGGTGCTTCGCCGATAAAAAGCAGGTTAGTCTTTTCTGGCCCTTCGCCGGGCACTACCCTGGTACGGTGTTTGCCTAGCTCACAGTCTTGGCAGCATTCGATTTCCTTGTACAGCTCGATAAGCGCTGACATCCACGGCAATCATAACATAGCCTTCTTTGCCGGTCAATTCAAATCAGCGCTAAGGTAACACGAAGGACGGTGGAGTCACTACCAATTTTCTCCCAATGTAGCAGTGACCCTTTAGGGTCACTGGGGCGAGGCTAAAGCCTCGCCGCTACATGTTTTATTATTTATTGGTGGGGCATGGCCCCGTGGCGATCTCAGCCGAGGCAGACGTGGTTGCTGTGTGGAGATTGCCACGCTTCGCTCGCAATGACAGAAAAAAGAACCCGCAATGATAAAAGGGAAGAGGCTCGCGATGACAGGTGGCTAGCTGGGCGAGGCTAAAGCCTCGCCGCTACATGTTTTATTTTTAGTGAGGTCAAAGCCCCCACTGGTCAATTCAAATCAGCACTATAACAAGGCTGATGGCAGCAAAGCAAAAAACCGCTATAGAGATACCTAGAAATAGCCTGTTCCTTGCCATTGAGAAGAGCACGATAGCTACGATGACCTGTATGATAGGCGTCAGCAGGAGAATCAAGATTCCAACACTAATGACAATCGCCGCTGGTATCTGGTCTAGCCGGACTAGCGGCTGAATGTTTTTAGCCCCGGAGATGCTGAGCAAGATGATAAGCCCGATAATAACCAGCGCTAAAGAGACCGCAATGCCCAGCCTGAAACCAAGGCTAACCCAGTTGTTTAAGCGACTTTCATCAAATTTCGTGTTTTCCATAATTTATTTGTCCTGCAAGTTCTATATTACGTTAGCCGTTTTAAGGAACATCAGCAGAGCTGCAAGGAACAGGAAGACGCCGAATATGCGTCTAAGCAATACCCCCCTGGCTCTTTGTGTTAATTCAACACCCAGTCTAGCTCCTACAACTACACCGATGATCAGTGGGGCAACTATAAAGGGGTATATGTTGCCGTAATAGTGGTAAATGAGCGCACCAACTGTTGTTGTGATTGCTATCATAAATGCGCTCGTAGCGATGGCTGCTTTCATCGGTAATCCCATCACCAGGTTCATTACAGGCACTTTGATGATGCCGCCGCCTATGCCGAGCAGGCTTGAGAGGACGCCGGCGAAGAAGCTGGCTCCTAACCCCGCAGGCGTATGGGTCACTTTGTAGGTAACAACCTTGTCCAGATTCTGGTCATAATATGAGTTTGCTAGCGAGCTGGATAAATTATTGGGAGTATTATCCGGAGCAACTGAATTGTCTGCGGACAGAACGTCTTCAGACATGAGGTACCGGCGTACCACCATAGTATAGGCAACGTAAAGGAGGACAAGTCCGAAAAGGGCACTTAATATGGAGGGGGCGATGACAGCTGCAGCCAAACCGCCTATGATAGCCCCGGGGATGGTCGCTGTTTCCAGAAGCAGGCCTAATTTTACATTGGTCAATCGGGCCTTGGTGTAGATGCCGGCAGCGGTGCATGAGTTAGCTACGATAGCTACCAGGCTGCTGCCGATGGCAACGTGTATCGGCAAGTGGAGAGCTAAGGTGAGTATTGGCACGATGAGGACACCACCGCCGACTCCCAGCGCTGAGCCAAGAAGTCCGGCGACTAATCCGGTGCCACCTAATGCCCAGAGGTTTAGTCCGAGGTTTAATTCATTCAATGGTGCCGTTCGACATAGTAGCATCGGGTGCTGTGAGAGGTCAATAAAGGGTTGTGCAGTGTCCAAAATCTTAGCAATACGGTATTATCCGGAAATAACCGGGTTAACTTGCTACGCAGGGTATTTGAGCTTACAATATAGAGACTGTAGAGAACCTGGAGAAACAGACCAGGAGAATCTCTGCCCGATTTAGCTGATTTTGAGCAAACCATATTCAACTTCTGATAACGAAGATTAAAATGAAAGGATTCATCGAAATTTCTCGGGAGCTCTGCAAGGGATGCGAGCTATGTGTCTCCTTCTGTCCTAAGGGCGTGCTCTCGCTCTCAGACAAATTGAATGCCAGTGGCTATCTCCCGGCTGCTCTCAATGATAATGGCGAATGTACAGGATGCGCTGTCTGTGCGTTGGTCTGCCCGGAAGTAGCAATAGAGGTGTATCGTGGCTAAGGTTCTCATGAACGGTAACAGCGCCATTGGCGAAGCAGCCATCAGAGCCGGCTGCCAGTGCTATTTCGGATATCCGATCACACCTCAGAATGAGCTGATCGAATATATGGCTGCTCACTTGAGCAGAAGGAAAGGCTGTTGCTTTATTCAAGCAGAAAGTGAGATTTCCGCTATCAATATGGTCTATGGAGCTAGCCTGGTCGGTGCCAGAGCAATGACATCCTCATCTAGTCCTGGCATCAGTCTGAAGCAGGAAGGGATTTCTTATCTTGCCGCCTGCGAACTTCCGGCAGTTATTGTGAACATGTCCAGAGGTGGGCCAGGGTTAGGAAGCATAGTAGCCGCTCAGTCAGATTATTTCCAGGCTACTAGAGGTGGAGGTCATGGAGATTACAGGACCATAGTTTTAGCGCCTTCATCAGTGCAGGAACTGGCAGACCTCACCCACAAAGCTTTTGACCTTGCCGACAAATACAAAATTCCAGTAATTCTTCTTGGAGACGGCGTTTTGGGCCAGATGATGGAGCCGGTAGAATTCAAACATGAAGCTCCCGCGGAATTGCCAGTCAGAGGTGATGCATTAAGGGGGGCAAACGGACGGCCTAGCAAAATTGTCAAGACATTTACCTCAAACCCTGCTGAACTGGAAGAGATTAATTGGAGTTTATTCAGAAGATATTCTTTAATTAAAAAACAAGAAACCGCCTACGAAACATTCTTGGCGGAAGATGCTAAGTTGATAGTCGTTGCCTTTGGTATAGCAGCCCGTATCGCTAAAGGAGCAATCAAAATGGTGCGGTCAACAGGTCTAAAGGTTGGATTGCTCAGACCAATTACCCTCTGGCCATTCCCTGTTGAAAAAGTCCAAGAATTAACCAAGAAAGTAAAACACTATCTTGTCTTCGAGATGAATATGGGGCAGATGATAGAAGATGTGCAATTGGCGCTGGAAGGCCAAGGTGAAGTTTCTTTTTACGGAAGACCGGGAGGGGTGATTCCCACCCCAAGCGAGGTTGCTCTCGTAATCTCACGCCTTTACCATCAGAAGGGTTTGAAGTAGATAAATGAAAAAAATATATACCCGCCCGAAGTCACTAAAAACAAATCCGTTTCACTATTGTCCGGGATGTGGGCACTCTGTTGTTCACAGGCTTGTCGCTGAAGTTATCGACGAACTGAATCTCCAGAATAAAACCATCGGTATCCCACCACCGGGATGTTCGGTTTTCGCCTATAACTATTTTGATGTAGATATGGCAGAATCGGCACACGGTAGAGGGGCAGCTGTAGCTACAGGTATCAAGCGTGCCTTCCCTGAGACAATCGTCTTTACTTACCAGGGAGATGGTGACCTTGCCGGTATCGGCACCGCTGAGACTATACATGCTGCCAACAGAGGGGAAAATATAACCACCATTTTTGTCAACAACGCCGTCTACGGAATGACTGGTGGGCAGATGGCTCCTACCACCCTTTCTGGGCAGAAGACCACTACCACCCCTTACGGACGAGATGTAGCACTGGAAGGATATCCCATAAAGATGAGTGAGATTTTAGCCTTGATCGAGGGCGCGGTATATATTGAGCGGGTTGCAGTTAACTCCCCGGCCAATATTAGGAAAGCCAAGAAAGCCATTCGCAAAGCCTTCCAGGTGCAAATTGACCATCTCGGTTTCTCCATGGTGGAAATACTCTCCCCTTGCCCCACGAATTGGAAGATGAGCCCTTTGGAATCATGGCAGTGGATTGATAAAGAGATGACTAAGGAATTTCCTCTGGGTGTCGTAAAAGATAGGCCTGGGAGAGCAGATGCTGATTAAGGCAATCATCGCAGGTTTTGGAGGTCAGGGGGTACTATCGATGGGCCTTAATTTAGCCCAGGCAGCACTGCTCGAAGGCAAGCATGTGACCTACTTACCCTCCTATGGCGCTGAGGTTCGCGGCGGCACCGCCAATTGCACAGTGGCCATATCAGACGACGAGATTGCATCTCCAGTTGCTTCGGAGCCGGAGTTTATTATCGCCATGAATCAACCTTCTGCACTTAGATTTCAAAATCAGATTCAATCGGGTGGCCTATTCTTTATCAATTCCTCCCTGGTAGAAGCTGAGATCTCAAGGGGTGATATTAGCATCGTTAGCGTTCCGGCGAATAGTATTGCAGAAAAATTGGGGAGCCCAAAAGCTGCTAACATGATTATGTTGGGGGCATTCACCAAGAAAAGCGGCTTGGTTTCACTTTCCAGTTTATTCAAAGGATTAAAGTATACTCTAGGGAAGAAACAAGAACTACTCGCTATTAACGAAAAAGCCCTAAGGGCAGGATATGACCTATTCTAATAATTAGGTTACTGCTTTCGGTTGCTGGCTGTATTAACCGAGAACTTGTGGAAATCAAAATCATTGGCATGCAATATTTAATTGGGGAGTAACTTATGTTTGTAAAACAGATTTCAATCAGTCTGGAAAATGTGCCGGGTAAGTTTTTGGCCGTGAGCGAATGCTTGGGGAAAGAGGGGGTTAATATCAGGGCTATCTCAGTAGCTGACACAGCAGATATCAGTACCGTGAGATTTGTCACGGACAACCCAGGAAAAACCGCCAACGTACTGAGAAGCCATGACTATCCTGTGAAGGAAACCGATGTACTAGCAGTGGAAGTCCCTGATCATCCCGGTGGTCTTATAGCAGTACTTAAACCTCTACGAGACGCAAATATCAATGTCCTCTATTTCTATCCCTATCTCGGCAGGGGAGAAAGCGGACAGCCGATAGTTATTGTCGGCGTGGACAAAACTAAAGAGGCGTTAGAGGCTTTGAAAAAGAATTGGGTTCATACCTTTGGGGAAGAGATTTATTCGCTGTGATTCTCAATGCGCGCTTGTGGGCATAGCCGACATTACATCCTTTTGCGGGGGGTGAAGCCCGGCCCTTATAGTCCGCTAGTGCTCACCACCATCGAATGAAATGGTGAATTAAATTCTGCGCAGGTGCAATTTTACCCAGATGGTTCTGGGTTCGAGTGTATTCATTAATACAATCAACGGACTATTCTGGGCTCTATCCAGACTGACTTATGAGAATTGTGTACATCCGGCGAAGTATTTATGTCCATAGTAAAATATCAATTTTTCCCGGCAATACTTGAGAGGTCTATGTCAAATGAATTGAGTTTATTATCATACGACGCATTTATACAACCTAGGTCGTACCTTTTACCCGTCTGTATTTCGCCAAACCACACACAAAAATTGACCTGCCCCAAATAATTGTACCACTTATTAAGTTACAGTTGTCGGTATTGAGCTTGCCCTTATAACGCCCCCCCACGATGTCCATACCCTTACGGCATTCATCAACTATGGACATTGGGTCGACCCCAGCATCGACTTTCTCACATACCAGCTTCTTTACTTTCTCCTCATCCAAATCAGCCAAAGCATGAGTTAATTCCGACATATTTTCCTTCTTCATTAGCTTTATACAGCTTCTTATCCCATACCTAACTTTTCACTTAGTGAACCGGGGCGGCCTCTTTTCTAAAAACGCCTGAATGCCTTCATTCACCTCATCCGAGAGCATAAGCCTTTCCACAAGCTCTGGCTCGCATGGATACAGGTCAGCCATCCTGGCTAGCGATGCCGCGTTGACAATCTTCTTGGTTATCCTTGTAGCCAGAGGGCCCTTGGTAGCAATTTTCTGCACCAGCTCTTTACACGAACTCATCAACTGTTCTGGAGGCACAACCTTGTTCACCAGCCCTATCCTCAGCGCCTCATGAGTGTCAATGTTATCGCAGGTCATAATCATCTCTTTAGCCCTCGCCGGCCCTACCAAGGCAGTGAGGCGAGGAGTAGCTCCCCAGGTGAAAAAGATGCCCAGGTTAGTCTCAGGCACGCCGAGAACAGCATTCTCAGAGGCAATTCTGAAATCACAGTTCATAGCCAGGCAAAGCCCCGCCCCCACACAGGCACCATTGATAGCGGCTATGGTCACCTGCTCCAGGCTTTCCATAGTCTGCATAAAATCGTGCCCAAACAACTGCCACAATCTTTCATTCGCCAGCTCAGGCCTGGCATATCTTTCTGCCATTGACTTCTTGGTAAATTCGGCGCCGACAGAGAAAGCTCGTCCTGCCCCGGTGAATATCACAAAACGCGTTTTCTGGTCTCCCCTGAGTTCGGCAAACAAATCCTTCAGCTCCAGCATTATCTGCGCATTCAAGGCATTCAATATCTCAGGGCGGTTCAAGGTAACCGTAGCCATATTACCAGATTTTTCCACCAGCAATGTTTTATATGGCATCTTCACCTCCGTTGCTACGAGCATTGAGAATATCTATCTGCACCCAGCTTATCAACTTTCCCCAAAAGGCGGATGAAAGCCTACGAGCCTAAAATCCTGGCGGCAGCTTCAGCAATACCGACAAAACCGCCCGGTACAACACCTAAAAGCAGGACAAAGAGGCAGCAGAGTAATAAAGCAGTGCGCAGTGCCCATGACGAAGGCACCTTTTCCTCCGAGGCCGGAGCTCCTAACCACATCACCTTCACCACCCTCAGATAGTAGAAAGCTGAGACACAGCTGTTTATCACAGCCACAATAACCAGCCACAGCAAACCGTGCTGCACCGCCCCACTGAAAATATAGATTTTAGCAATAAGCCCTGCAGTCGGCGGCAAGCCAATCAAAGAGATTAAGCAAAAACTCAAGGCCAGAGCCATGAGCGGTGCCCGCTTACCCATCCCGGTGTAATCATCGATCACATCGCTATCAATCTTGTTGGATATAGCTATGACCGCAATGAAAACCCCAAGGTTAGTAACAGCGTAGCTCATGAGGAAGAATAGCAGCCCGCTTTGCCCCAAAGCATCATTACCTGCCGCCATCCCAACGGTTGCTAACCCCACCATAAGGTAGCCAGCCTGAGCTATGCTGGAATAACCGAGCATGCGCTTTATGTTAGTTTGAACGATAGCTACGATATTCCCTACAGTCATCGTTATAGCACTCAAAATGGCAAACAGCATGCCCCAGTTAAGGCTAAGCCAGTCGGGAGAACCAAGAGCGCCAAAGAAGACACGGAGAATAACAGCAAAGCCTGCAGCTTTACTGGCTACAGAAAGATAGGCGGTAATCGGCGTCGGCGCACCTTCATAAACATCAGGTACCCACATCTGGAAAGGAAAACAGGCAATCTTGAAGCCAAAGCCGGCAGCCAAAAGGATAATGCCCAAAAGCAAAGCTGGATTATTCAGTAGGCCAGCACCAGGCATCCCCTGAACAAAATCGGCAATACACACCAGGCAAGTCCTTCCCGTAAAACCGAAGACTAATGCCATGCCATAAAGAAGCACCGCCGAGGCGACAGCGCCTAGAAGTAAGTATTTCAGTCCTGCCTCGGTTGACTTCTGGTCCTTAAGAAAGCTGGCCAGCACATACAGCGAGATGCTGCTCAATTCCAAAGCCACATAGATAGTAATCAGGTCGGCTGCTGCTACCAGCAGCATCATACCTACAGCTGAGATGAGCACTAACGCATAATACTCGCCCTGAAATCTCGCAAATTTGCTCACATAGTCCTGAGAGGCTAGGATAATCAGGCCAGCTGCTACCAAAACCAGTAGCTTGAAGAAAAGAGCAAAGTTGTCAACCGCCAGCATGCCGTAGAAAATAGCAACACTGGGTGCTCCCCACATCGCCACCGTAAAACCAGCAGAAACTATTACGCCAGCTATGCTGACAGCAGCCAGAACCTTCTTCTGCTTGATAAACAAGTCCAGCAGAATCACCACCAAGGCAAAACCCAAAAGACTGAGTTCCGGTGCCAATAAGCGAAGCTCACCAACTATCATCAGCTACCTCTTTACTTGTCACCCTAAACCTCTTTACCTGTCACCTTGAACCTCCTACCTGTCACCCTGAACCTCCTACCTGTCACCCTGAACATCCTTACCTGTCACCCTGAACCTCCTACCTGTCACCCTGAACATCCTTACCTGTCACCCTGAGCGATAGCGAAGGGTCTCGAAGCTATATGAAATTTTTCAACAGGTTTGCTCTGAGCCAGATTCTTCGGTCGCTCCGCTCCCTCAGAATGACAGGCAGAATTGGCAAATAATGTCATCATCTAAACCATCCCAGCTAATTTAAGCAGTTTCTTGGCATCCTCGTGTATATCTTCCCAAATCCGGTCAAGCTCGTCTTTCTTTACCCATAAAGCTTCACCAACATCACTATTTACCTTAAGTTCACCACCAACCAGCTTGACTATATAGTCGATATAGACTACATGCAGGCTGACTTCGCCCGCCGACTTCACAATCCGGTCGAAGGCTGACAAGGGTTTGACCAATTCTATCTCTAGTCCTGTCTCCTCCTTAACCTCACGCTTTATACCCTCACCAATTGTCTCCCCCAACTCCAGTTCACCACCGGGGCAAATCCACTTTCCCTGCCAAAAACCACCTCTCTCCGGCTTATGTTTCACCAACAGTATTCTGCCCTTGTCATCCTCAATAACCGCCCCCACCGCTACCATTATTCGAGAAGCTATAGCCTACCTCCACTTCTGCAAGGATACACTCCAGGTTTCCCCCTCCCTCTAACTCCCTCCCGCCAGGGGAGGGAGAACGTCAACCCTCTCCCTCGACGGGAGAGGGAAGGGTGAGGGTGAATTTCAGACAAGTCTAGAGACCTGTCACCACATTGTTGCCACATTCTCGTCACAAACCTACTAATTTCATTATCGGCTCAACCCCCAGCTTAATGACATCAGTGAGAATGGCTGGATAGATGCCGACGAGCATAATTGCACCGACAAAAGAAAAAATGCATACTTTTTCGATATTGTTAGCATCAGGTACGCCACTGAACTTATCCAACGGCGGACCATAGAACACTCGCTGCAACATCCATAGAATATAGCCAGCAGTTAAGACAATCCCAAAGACACCCAGAATGGTGTACAGACGGATGCCTTCAACGGCTGCACTGGAGTAGCTCCCCACGAAGGTAATAAACTCAGCAGCAAAGCCGCTTGTGCCCGGCAAACCTAACGACGCCAAACCGGCGATGCTGAAAACAACCACAATAACAGGCATCTGCCGGGCTAGCCCGCCTAAGTTGTCGAGATTACGCTCATGAGATTTATCGTAAACCAGTCCCACCATGGCGAAGAGAAGCCCGGTGATAATGCCATGGCTGAACATCTGCAAAGTAGCGCCAGTCAAACTTACCTGACTCAAAGCAAAGATACCAAGAAGCACATACCCCATGTGGCTGACGCTACTGTAAGCGATCAGCCGCTTCAAATCCTTCTGCCGTAAAGTGACCGCTGCACCATAGAGCACACTGACCACGGCAAAAGCCACCAATAACGGAGCATAGTGCAGGGCAACCTCAGGGAAAATGGTTACGCAAAGCCGGATCATCCCATAGCCACCCATCTTCAGCAACGCCCCGGCCAGAATCACGCTCACCGCCGTCGGAGCATCCGTATGGGCATCAGGCAACCAGGTATGCAGCGGAACCACCGGCAACTTAATGGCAAAACCAACCAGCAACAAGAAGAACATGGCCGCCAACGGGATAAATGGTCTAGCTGCAGCCAGACCTGCCAACTCCATCATATTCAGGCTGCCAGTGGTGAAATAAATGCTTAAAATGCCAGCCAGCATCATGGCGCTGCCGACCAAGGTATATATCACGTACTTGATAGCTGAATACTCTTTTCTGCCGCTGCCCCAGATTGAAATAAGGAAATACATTGGGATAAGCTCTAATTCCCAGAAAAGGAAGAACAAAACAAGGTCTAAAGAACAAAAGACTCCCAGTATGCTCGTTTCCAAGAGCAACAACCAGATGAAATATTCTTTGGGCCTCAATTTAATATTCCATGACACCAGCACCGCCAAGACGCCAAGGAAAGTCATCAGTATCACCAGAGGCAAGCTTAGGCCATCAACACCAAGATGGTAGAAAGCATTGATTGCCGATATCCAGGGGAGCTTTTCCTCAAACTGAATTTGCCCAATAGCACCGGCAGAACGGTCGAAAAGACAGAAGACGACCAAGGACAAGGCAAAGGAAGCCAAGGTGAAAGCCAGAGCTACAAGCTTTATCGTCCTTGGCTGTGGCTTAGGCAATAAGGCAATAATTACAAGCCCGACTACCGGGAGGAAGACTATAGTCGTTAGATAATTGAAACCCAAGTCCATTTACCTCATATTCACTTGTCACCCTGAGCGACAGCGAAGGGCCTCCAGATTCTTCGCTTCGCTCAGAATGACATAGAAACCTCTAAACATTCTCCTTTATCTTAACCAAATAGGTAAAAACAGACTGCTATTGCTATCACACCTATTGCGATAGCTATGCCATAGGCCTGCAACTGCCCTGTCTGCGCCCGCCGCATAACTCCACTTGCCTCAGCGGTGCCGCTGGCGACACCATTCACCGCACCATCAACAACACGAGAGTCAAAGACGCTGAGCGCCGCAAAAATCCCGTCAACCAGAACCCTGACCACAATCACTCTCTCATAAAGTTCATCAATCCAATATTTTCTATAAAATAGGCTGTAAAAAGGTTTAAAAACCCTACCCACAGCTTCAGCCGACAGCCACTTAGCACTGTACATGGCATAAGCCAGGAAAATACCTAGACCAGCCACCAGCAACGATATCAAAGGCAACGGACGTGCCAGCACACCGAAGAAACCTGCAACAAAACTAGGCACTTCAGCATTTCCACCATGACCTAGAAACTGGCCGAATGAGCCGGTAACATTGAGCCATCCAGAAACAACCGACAAAGCAGCCAGAATGACCATAGGAACAACCATTACCGCCGGTGATTCATGAAGCTTTCCGCCTCTATGCCCGCTGTGGCTTGATACAGCTCCACCTCGGTACTCGCCACCAAAAGTAAGGAATACGGCTCGGAACATATAGAAAGCCGTCATAAATACGGTAATCATGGCTAGGTAGAATAGTATCGGATTATTGGTGAAGGAGTATGCCAGGATTTCATCTTTGCTCCAGAAGCCAGCAAGCGGCCAGATACCGGCAATACTCAATGAAGCGATAAGAAAAGTAACAAAAGTCCATGGCATTGCCTTGCGCAAGCCACCCATCTCCCGCATGTCAAAAGTTCCCGTGCTATGGTTGACACTACCGGCACCTAGAAACAGGAGTGCTTTGAAGAAAGCATGATTGAACAAGTGAAAGATGCCGATGGCGATGCCACCAACACCCAGACCAAGCATCATATAACCTAGCTGGCTTATCGTGGAATACGCCAAGACACGCTTGATGTCAGTCATTACCAGACCCATGCTGGCAGCAAAAATAGCTGTGAAGCCTCCGATAATTGCTACCGTAATCAAAGCCACTGGAGAATGCTCAAACAGTGGGAAAAGACGAGCCACCAAGAAGACTCCGGCAGCCACCATCGTCGCCGCATGTATGAGGGCACTGACCGGTGTCGGACCTTCCATGGCATCAGGCAACCAGACGTGTAAGGGGAACTGCGCTGATTTGCCAGCAGCCCCTGAGAAAACACCGATGGCCGCCCAAGTTAAAGTTGTCCCAGCCAGAGCGCCAGCTACAGCTAAGCCATGCAACTGCTCAATATCGAAGGTTCCCGTATGGTAGAAAAGCAAAAGTATAGCCGCCAGAAAACCGAAGTCACCAAAGCGAGTAACTATGAAAGCCTTCTTGGCTGCATTGGCAGCAGAAGGCCGATGAAACCAAAAGCCGATGAGAAGATAAGAGCCTAAACCGACACCTTCCCAGAAGAGAAAAAGAAAAGCAAGGTTATCAGCCATAACCAGGCCCAACATGCAGGCGGTGAAAAGAGACATAAAGGCAAAATAGCGATGGTAGCCGGGGTCACCGTGCATATAACCTTGAGAATAAATTTGAATCATCAGACTGACAAAGCTAACCACCACCAGCATTACAGCAGTCAGAGAATCAACTATTAGCCCGATATGAACATTTAGATCACCGACCACCATCCACTGTATATCAGGTATGTCCAGCTTATGGCCGGGAGCAGCCAAAACCTCAGCCAGCACCCAGAAGGAAAAGATACAGGAAATGCCGATAGCTCCAATAGTTACATAACCACTGACTTTGGGGCGATTATTTAAGAAAGGCCGGAGAATAAAGGAAATAACGATAAGTGAGAAGAAGGGTAACAGAAAGATTAGCCACGGAACTTGATGCGGCATTAGAGTCTCCTCAAGACCTCCTCGACAACATGTTCCTTCTCCTGGGACACAAGGATACGGTAGCTAGCCAATTCGCCGCTGCCTGGCTTTTTCTCTCGGTCAGGCAGAATCCGCGTCGGTATTCCCTCACCCTCAAAGAATTCCTTCCACATCTCAGCTATTATCAAATTAGGTGCGCTCTTAACCTGAACCCACATATCCTAGTTCACTACCTAAGGCTGTTTATTGTCATTGCGAGGAGCACAGCAACGTGGCAATCCCCAGAGATTGCTTCGCTCCGCTCGCAATGACGGGCAGGAATTACTAAACGCTCTACCATTTCATCAAGTCGAATTTGTCAACATCAACAGATTCGCGACTGCGATAAATAGCGATTATTATAGCTATACCAACGGCAGCCTCAGCCGCAGCCACCACGATGACAAATATGGCAAATATCTGCCCGGTAAGAAACATTGGCACAACATAACGGGAAAAAGCAACCAGAGCGATATTCACTGCATTGAGCATAATTTCAATGCACATCAAAATGACTACAGCATTACGCTTAGCCAGAACTCCGTACAACCCGATGGAGAAAAGAACCGCTGATAAGACAAGGTAATGTTCTAATCCAACGGACATTTCTATTTCTCCCTTATTAGCACAATGGCACCCAGTACCGCTGCCAAGAGCAACACTGCTGTAATTTCCACAGGCAATATAAAGCCGCCTTCGCCAAACAGGCTTAAACCTATAGCCGCTGTTGTCGGTTGCTGAGGTGGCTCACCGCTCGTTTCCCATTTGGTACTCATCACAGTGAAAACCAGTGTCCCTAAAAGCAGCAAGCTCACTACCAAGGCAGGAATGCGCAGCTTCCCTGATGGACTACCGTGCCAGACTTCGCGTGTAAGCATGATGGCGACGATAATCAATATTGAGATAGCTCCCACATAAATAAGAATCTGCACAACCGCCAGGAAGTCTGCATAAAGAGTTATATAAATCACAGCTATAGTTAAGAAAAGCAGGACTAGTGAAAGAGCCGCCCGAAAGACATCACGCAAGATAACTACAGCCAATGCTGCGCCGACAGTCACGGCTGCCAATATCCAGAAGACGATATCAAACACCACGGCCTCTCTTCTTGCTCAGTCCCAGCCAGCTCAATTTCTGCCCACCTTCCTCCTTATCCCAGTAGATGAGCAGGCTCTGCTTAGGCAGACTTGCCTCAATTCTTGGTCGAGCATAACCACTGGGCTGCCTGACATCAGATAACTGAAGCTCCTCTTTGCTCAAAACAAGTTGTTTACGTCTATGCTGCGCCCGCTCGTAGCTAATACCCATAGCCAACGCATCAAAGGGGCAAGCCTCGACACATAAGCCACAGAACATGCAACGTCCCGTATCTACCTCAAACTTATCAACCACGTAATTATTCTTGTCACCTACATGAGTAGCAATCTCAATATTTCCCTGAGGGCAACTCTTGGCACAGGTAGCACAGCCAGTACATTTGTCTGGATACCACACTAGCTCGTTGCCTCTTATGCGCCTTGAGACAATCAGCTTCTCCTCAGGATATTGCACAGTTATAGGGGCACGAAACAGGTGCTTGAAGGTTACCGCCATCCCCTTAGCTATGCCGATTCCATATCTCTCAAACTTCAACTCGGCCGCCTCCTAAAGTAAACAGCTTCGACCACAACAAGACTAGCACACCAGCAAAAACGAAGTTCACTGCCACCATTAACCATGGCGTAATTCCTGACAGCCATAGTACCTCGGCAGCAACGATAAACAGGTTGATTATCGCCATAGGCAGTAGGCCCTTCCAGGCAAAAGCCATTAACTGGTCCACACGCAATCTGGGAAGTGTACTGCGCATCCACACGATAACGAAAAACACCGCCATGACCTTAATTACGAGCCATATAATCGGCGGCAACAACGGCCCTTGCCAGCCACTCAGGAACAGGGTAGCAATAATACACGAATAAGCTAGAGCATGGCCATATTCACCGAGATAAAACATGGCAAACTTCATTCCGGAATACTCAATGTGGTAGCCAGCGACGATTTCAGAATCAGCTTCGAGAAGGTCAAACGGGCTGCGGTTCATCTCAGCAACCGTCCCCAGGAAAAAGATAACAAAGCCCAGAGGCTGCAGTAAAAGGAAGGGGATTTTCTGTGAGGCTACAATCTGTGTCATCGACAGCGATCCAGACATCAACACCACACCTAGAATCGCTAGAACCACTGGCAACTCATAGCTCACCATCTGGGCTACTGCCCTCAGAGCTGATATCAAGGCATATTTGTTATTGGATGCCCAACCCGCCATGTATATGCCAACTGCAGATATAGAACTGATTGCCACTACATAAACCACGCCTACATTCAGATCAGTTAGGATGGCACGTTCACCGAATGGCACTACAGCGAAAATCATCAACACCGGCACAAAGACAATAACCGGCGCCAGCCAGTGAATCACCTTATCACTCTTGGCCGGCACAATATCCTCCTTCAACAATATCTTCACAGCGGTAGCAATCGGCTGGAAAATCCCCTCCGGCCCAAGTCGGTTGGGGCCCAGACGAACTTGAAACCGGCCCAGCAACCGCCGCTCATACCAGATAAAGACTATAACCATGGTCAAGACGAAACCGAGAACAACCACTATGCCGACTATGGCTGGCACAATGTAAGCTGCCCAACCCGGCCAGATACTACCTAACCATAACTGAAATTGTTCCAGCAGCGTCATTACCTGTCTACCTCTCCCAGACAGACATCTATGCTGCCAAATATAATTATTAAGTCAGCCACTTTCCAGCCAACAACCATGTCTTTCAAGGCAGTCAGATTCATCAGCGCCGGTGGACGCATATGAAACCTGTAAGGGGCAATAGAATTATCGCTCACCAGATAGAAGCCAAGCTCGCCTTTGGGTCCCTCTATATGCCCATAGACCTCGCCGACCGGCGGCCGTAACAACTGAGGTACTTTGGCACAAATCTCGCCTTCCGGCAACTGGGCTATTGCCTGCTCTAAAATGTGCACGCTTTGCCTCATCTCCTGCATCCTTACCCAGTATCGGTCATAACAATCGCCAACCGTGCCCACGGGTATTTCAAAGTCAAAGCGGTCATAAATAGAATACGTATCAGCTCGACGAATGTCCCATTTAACGCCACTGGCGCGAAGCACTGGCCCGCTGGCCGCAGTATTTATCGCCGTGTCTTTCGGCAAAATGCCAACTCCTTTAGTCCGTGCTAATAAAACCTCGTTCTGAGACAAAAGCTGGTCATACTCATCGATAAATCCTGGCATCTCAGCCACAAACCTCTTCAAAGCTGGCAAGAATTCTTCAGGGATGTCATGGCTGACGCCACCAATACGCATATAGTTATAGGTAAGTCGCTGACCGCAAACCATCTCAAATAAGTCCAAGAGCTTTTCCCGCTCCCGCCACATATACAATACCGGCGTCATCATAGCTCCAAGGTCATTAAGGAAAAAACCGATAGCCATAAGGTGGCTAGCAATACGCATCGTCTCAGTCATGATAATCCTCAGGTACTCAGCCCGCTCCGGAACCTCTATCCCCACCAGCTTCTCCACCGCCAGCACATAGGCGAAATTGTTCGTCATCGAAACTAGATAATCAAGCCTATCGGTAAATGGGATATTCTGAGTGTAAGTTCGCCCTTCAGCTAATTTCTCAATCCCACGGTGGAGATACCCGATAACAGGCTCCACGTCAACAACCACCTCACCATCAAGGGTGACCCTCATACGAAAGACGCCATGAGTAGATGGATGCTGCGGACCCATATTAAGGATAAAAGGCTCAGTCCTTATCGCCATCTCAGAGATAATCCCTCCGCAACGGATGTCCAACAAAACCTTCCCAGAGCAACAAACGTTTCAAATTAGGATGACCTTCAAAGATTATACCCATAAGGTCATAGGCTTCTCGCTCTTGAAAATCAGCCGCCCGCCATAAGCTGACCACTGAAGGCACTGCAGGCTTATCCCGGTCATAGCACCTGGTCTTTAAAACCACACTGTGGTTATGCTTCAGTGAAATCAAATGGTAAACAACCGCAAAATAGTCCATGTAGTCAACAGCAACAAGATTGGTAAGATAGTCGAAATCAAGCCCCGGCGTATTCTTCAGAAATTCCGCCACCTGATAAAGAGACTTGCTCGTGACAACGACAGCTGCCTTATCAGCAGCGGCAATAGAGCCAGGAAACCTCTTAGCTATCTTCTTGGCTACTTCCTCACCATTTAAGGCTTTGGTCACGCTTTCTTTATGCTCTCCCTGATGATTTTCTCGTGTATCTTCCTTATGCCATGAAGCAACCCCTCAGGCCGAGGCGGACAACCGGGCACATAGACGTCAACTGGGATTATGCGATTAATCCCAGGGACAACGCTGTAGGATTCTCTGAACGGCCCACCACTAATCGCGCACTGCCCCATAGCTATGACCCATTTGGGCTCCGGCATCTGCTCATAGACTAATTTCACTGCCGGCGCCATCTTCCAAGTAAGCGTTCCGGCAACAATCATCAAGTCAGCCTGGCGCGGTGACCAGCGAAATATGTCCATGCCGAAGCGAGCAATATCAAAACGCGAAGCTGCCGCACCGATCATCTCAAAAGCACAGCAGGCCAACCCAAACATGAGCGGAAATAGTGACCGCGACCGTGCCCAATCAAGCACATAGTCCACCGTAGTAATAAGAACGTTCCGCCTTATCTCCTCATCAAGCCACTTGTCAGGGTCAGGTATCGGCTGCTGGGAAGCTTCCATCAGCGAGTTGATCTTCAAGCCCTCAGCTATATCAATCTCTTTCAAGGGCATGACTCCGTATCCTTCTATTTCCACTCTAGAGCCCCTTTAAGCCAGGCATAGATATATCCCACCATAAGGATGACGAAGAAAACAGCTACCGCAATCAGCCCAAACAAGCCCAGCCCTTTAAGATTAACCGCCCAGGGATACAGAAAAACAGTTAACACGTCGAGCGCAACGAAAAGAACAGCAAAGAAGTAATAGCGGAAGTTATATTGAACCCAGGTCTTGCCGATAGTTTCCATGCCACACTCATAGGTGGAAGTCTTGGCTGGATTGCTTTTCCTGGGTACGATCTTGAAAAAGCTAAGTGTCAGAGGCAGAAGCAGAGTAGTAACCGTGAACAGAATACCTACGATAAGGAGTATCCCGATGTAACCGAAATCTGCTAACAAGTAGTCAGGCCTCACTATCTCGTTACCCATGAAAAACGAGGTTTTTCATGGGTACTAAAATGCCGTCTGAAAGTATAGCACACACACAAAAGAAAGGGCAAAGCTTGACTGTAGTACCCCCGCATGTCACCCTGAGCGACAGCGAAGGGACTCTAGATTCTTCGCTCCACTCAGAATGACAGGTAGGATTTCCAAGGAGCAAGCTTGACTATAGAATAAGTCAATGTATAATATGCTGACAAAGGTTCTGGACAATGCGAATTACCGGTGGTATTGCTAAGGGGCAACAATTGAAGGTGCCCAAGAACGATTTAGTTCGCCCAACAACAGACAGGGTGAGAGAAGCCATCTTTTCCATTCTTGCATCACTCACTAGTCACTGGTCTCGAGGGCTAGACTTGTTTGCTGGCACCGGCGCCCTGGGTATCGAAGCCTTAAGCCGCGATGCGGAGTGGGTCGACTTCGTTGACCAACAACCCAAAAGTTGTGCTATCATTAAACAGAATTTGTACAAGGTCGGATTTTCACAAAAAGCTCATGTCTACTGCTGCAGTGTAGCTAAGGCCCTTACCTTTCTTGACAGCAAATATGATATTGTATTTATGGATCCACCTTACTCAGACCCGTCAATAAATCATGTTGCAATGCAATTGGCCAATTCAAAAGTCATAGATGACAAATCTCTAATCGTAATCTCCCACGCTTCCCGCTTTCCACTACAACAAAGTTATGATGGCCTATCTCTAATCAAAGAAAAACGGTATGGTGACACCTGCATTTCGATATACCGCAAGGAGGTTAAACATTGACTGTTGCTATCTATCCCGGCAGCTTTGACCCTATAACTCATGGACACATCGATATCATCAAGCGGGCATCATCAATATTCGATGAGTTAATCGTCGGTGTTTATGACAGGCCTGAGAAACGACTTCTTTTCTCTACCGAAGAACGAGTGCGGATGGCCCAGCAAGCGATAGCTCATCTGAAGAACGTCCGAGTCCAATCTTACTCTAGCCTTACAGTTGATTTCGCTAAGAAGGTGGGCGCGCAGGTTATGGTCAGAGGGCTGCGGATGAGCTCCGATTTTGAACGAGAGTTTGAGATGGCGATGATGAACAAAAAGCTGGCACCTGACCTTGAGCTGGTCTGTTGCATGGCAAGCTTGCAGTATCAATTCCTCAGCTCCAGCCTGCTCAAGGAAGTAGCTCAACTGGGAGGTTGCCTCGAGGAGATGGTGCCAGACCACGTTGCTGCTGCCTTGAGGGGAAGGTTCGCCCCAGAGGCTTGTCCCCCCTCAAGAAAGGGGGTATCACGCTGAGACAATGAGCAAAAAAAACTACAATTAAGAGCAATATATAACAAAATCTAAGGAGGTTAACTTAAAAAATGGCGTACAAAATCACTGATGAATGCATTAACTGCGGCGCCTGCGAGCCGGAATGCAAGAACGAAGCTATCAAAGAAGGGGAGCCAATATACGTAATCGACCCCGCTAAGTGCACTGAATGCATTGGCTGGTTTGCATCACCTAAATGCGTTGAGGTATGCCCAGTAGATTGTTGTGTTGCTGACCCTGCCCATAAGGAAAGCCGTGAACAGCTGCTGGATAAGTGGAAGAAACTTCACCCCGGCAAAACCCCAGAAGCTACATAATCAAAATCTCAGAAATATAAATTATCTTAAAGAATTAAGCCAGCAATCCTTGTCATTCTGAGCCCAAAGGGCGAAGAATTTCATAGCCTTCTCAGAGCCTACCCTGAGTGAGATTCTTCGCGGAGCCTCTCCTGAGCTAGATTCTTCGGGCGCTTCGCTCTCTCAGAATGACAAAGGGCGAAGGGCTCACAAGCTGTCCGAAAATGTAGTCCCGACCCTTTAGGGTCGGGCTCCCGAGGCTAAAGCCTCGGAGCTACATGTTTAATGTGTATCACCAATGAGCTATAATTTTTCCCACAAAGTGGGAGAGACAGATTGCCAGTTAGAGTTTTCGGACAGCCTCCTCAGAATGACACAAGACAATGATGTCACAAAAGTACATCTGGGATATCATGAATGCTTACCATCGACTATGACCTCATAGGAATTAAGGATGGTGAGCGAGTCCTAGATGTTGGCTGCGGCGAAGGCAGACACAGCTGGGAAGCATGCAAGCGAAATGATTGCCTGGTTTGTGCCTTGGATATCGAAGAGGTGGACCTCAAGAAGGCACATTACGCCCTTTATCTCATGGAACAACAGGGCGAAACCAAGGGAAAATGGCTTTTACTTAAGGGAGACGTAACAAGCCTCCCCTTCAAAGATGCCTCTTTTGATAAAATCATCTGCTCTGAGGTTCTGGAGCACGTCCCCGACGACATTCAAGGTATCAGGGATCTGGTGAGAGTGCTGAAAGACGATGGCACGCTTGCCGTCAGCGTCCCATCGTATCTACCTGAAACTATTTGCTGGAAATTATGCCGCATGTACCATGACCGCCCCGGAGGTCACATCAGAATATACAAATCCAGCGAAATCATCTCTAAGCTACAACAAAACAACCTAGCCATCTATGCCGTCCGCCGCAAACATGCCCTACATTCCTTCTACTGGATATCCCGCTGCCTCTTCGGGGTAAACAACGAAAAGGCTATAATCCCTTCTCTTTACTACAAATTCCTAGTGTGGGACATAAATAACGAAAGGTTACCTGTCCGCCTGCTCGATAGCTTCCTTAACAACTTCTTCTCCAAAAGCCTAGTCCTTTATGCCCGCAAGGCTCAGAATCCTGACCACAACCTCTGAGAGAGTCACACTCTCCCTAAAAGGGAGAGTGTTGGGGTGATGGTGAAATTGTAGGGACAGACCTTCAGGTCTGTCCGAGGCGAATTTCGGACAGGTTTAAAAACCTGTCCCTACATTGCTTTTGGAGTGCTCCACCTCTCAATTTTTAGGCTTACATCTCAATATAACAACGTCACTGAGAGAAGGAAGTCGCCGAGCTACTCCATCCAGCGAATTTAATATGGCGAGCGATACGCCTTTGGGACACTTAGCCAGAAACATGCCCCACCACGGAAGCCCAAAAAGCAACGACACTCCGGTAGCTCGTTCTATCGCAAGATAGCCATTCACCAGCCGCCTGAGAAATGAATAATCGAATTTATGTATATGGTCAGGCGGCACTTCCCACGGCATCCTACCTTCCGGGGCTTTGAAACCGAGCTTCTTCCTGAAGAACCATACCATTTTCCCTAGCTTAAAGCCAAGGCTTTCAAAATTGGCTATGGCTATTATCGCTTTACCTTCAGGTTTAAGCACCATGGCAATTTGACCTATAACCATCGCCGGGTAGAGAAAGTGGTCCAGAGCTCCTTTACACACAATCTTGTCCACAGACTGAGCCTGGAACGGCAGATGCTCACCCACCCCCTGAACCACACTCATACTCGTTCCGTTTTGAGAGATATGATTCTTGGCATGCCTTATCATTACATTTGAAGGCTCAAGCCCGATAACCACCGCCCCTTTCTTGGCCAGCTCCACGCCATCAATACCCCTACCGCATCCGATATCCAATATCGCTTCCCCACCTCTCGGATTCACGCTCTCAAGGGTAACTTCGTTCATCCTCCGGAATAGGAAATCCGCGTCCGGATAAACTACCGTAGGAAAGATATCCCCATCATCCCACTCAAAGTCAAACTTAGAGTGTTTGTTGTCATTGCAAGGGGCACTTCTGCTGTCATCGCGAGGAGCGTTAGCAACGTGGCAATCTCTCCCCGAGTTCCCCTCTCCCTTGAAGGGAGAGGGTCGGGGTGAGGGTGAAACCATCAGATTGCTTCGCTTCGCTCGCAATGACAGAAAAAAAGTTGTCCTCACTTGGCACCTAAAGCCTTAGCCTTATTGTAGGCGGCAATGACCGCCTGAAGTAGCAGAGAACGCAGACCGCCCGTCTCCAACTGCAGCAGCCCCTCGGTGGTCGTCCCTCCCGGCGATGTCACCATATTCCTTAGCTCAGCCGGATGTTTACCCATCGCCTCGACAGCTCGCGTCGAACCCAGCACCGTCTGCACCACCAGCTTTTCAGCCATATCACGGGGCAAGCCTATATGGACACCGGCATCAACCAGCGCCTCGATAACGAGGAAAACATAAGCCGGACCGCTGCCGCTTAAGGCGGTCGCCATGTCTATATATTTCTCGCCACCGACATAGATTTCCTTGCCCAATGCAGCCAGTATGGACTGTGCCATCTCCTTCTGACGCTGATTCACCTCGGAGGTAGCTGACCATACCGTTATGCCTTCGCCTATCTGCGCCGGCATATTAGGCATCGCCCGAACCAGGCAGGAATGTCCCAGCCCTTCGCGTAAGCCCTCCAAAGTGGCCCCGGCCACTATGGACAACACCAGCTGCTGAGGCGATAGCCCCTTCTTCATTTCGCCCAGTACCTTGCCCAGTTCCTGCGGCTTCACCGCCAAAACAACCACTTCAGCCCCCTTCACCACCTCCCGGGTGTCAGCCGCAGCCCTGACGCCATATCTCTCTTTCAAGATATCCCGTCGTGCTTCGCTGACATCGCTGACAGTGATATCAGCAGGTTTAACCGCTCCTTTAGCCAGCAAGCTCTTAATCATCGCCTCCCCCATAACTCCACCACCGATAAAACCTATCTTCATTGCTACCTCCTATTGCCGAAAATAGCCCGACCTATCCTGAGCATGGTCGCCCCTTCCTCAATTGCCACCTCGAAATCATCGGTCATCCCCATAGACAGATGCTCCAGACCCAGAGAATCTCGCAGCTCTCGCAGCTTCCGAAACACCGGACGAACTTCCTCAAGCTCAGCCGCCAGCGGGGCAATGGTCATCAGCCCCACCAACCTCAGATTAGGCAACTGCCTTATCTCTTCGACCACCACCGCAATCTCATTTACAGCGAAACCGCTCTTGGTTGCCTCTCCAGAAACATTAACCTGAAGCAAAACAGGGAGGGTTTTCTCCGCTCGCCGACTCAAAATTTCGGCCAGCCTTACAGAATCAACGCTGTGAATTATGTCAAATAGCTCCAAGGCTCTCTTAACCTTATTGCTCTGAAGGTGTCCCACCATGTGCCAGATGACATCCGGCTTAAGGCCTGCAAGCTGTCCTATCTTATCTTCTGCTTCCTGGACTCGGTTCTCGCCGAAATGCCTTATCCCGCAGTCGAAAGCCGCCCTTATCGCCGAAATCCCAACCTCCTTGGTGACCACCACCAGCGTTATCTCACATGGCGACCTATGGCTTCGCTCACAAGCCCGGGCGATACGCCTTTGCACTTCTCGAATGTTCGCCGCTATATCCACCATCCTTATTCTAACACGCCTAGAAATGACTTTTCGATGCTGTCCAGCCAATCAACAAGAAGTAAATCTATAAAAACAGGTGCTCAACGCCATTAACGCAACGACCACACGAGAGAACCCAAATCAAGGCTCACTGAACATTACAAACTCGCCAGCCTTCATCAACCCACAACCCTACGAGCTGGACATTCAAACCCCAATGCCTGACTGTTTCAATTGCAGAAAGGATGTGAGCTATCTGTGTATCTTTATCAGCAGGATTTCCGGCGCAGTCATGATGCCCCGCTATAGCAACGAGCTTCGAATTATGACGCTCAACCGAGATCTTAACCCTTCTTTTAATGGATTCAATAATACCCACGTCATCATTTTCCGCTAATATTTTGTTTGGGCCTGGCTCAGTAACCAAGTCAACATAATCAACACCATACACACTTTTCAAATATTCGATTACAGGTATCTGTGTCCTGCCATCCATGCACTTGATAGCGGTCCCAAATTTATTACCCATCTCTATTCACCTCTATAGTTTTACTAGCTTGCAACAGCCACCAAGCATCTTCATCACTGTAACTTACCCGTCATTGCAACCTCTTTCGCCTCATGCCATTCTGAACCTTCCCACTTGTCATTCTGAGCCTTCCCACTTGTCATTCTGAGTCTTCCCCTTTGTCATTCTGAGCGTAGCGAAGAATCTCTCCACCCTCCCTTAACGGGAGAGGATCAGGGTGAGGGTGATACTTCAGCATGAGATTCTTCGGTCACGGAGTTTACCCTGAGTTGAGATTCTTCAGTCGCTTCGCTCCTTCAGAATGACAAAAAGAAAAACACCCTACGGTTTCTTAAACCGCACGGTATAATTAAAGAAGTTCCCCGATACCTTATCCAGGGCAAAACCAGCTTCTTTGCCTAGCTTAATGGTGGTAGACTTCCAGGGATAATCGGGGTCAGGGAACAATTCCGTTACCGCCAGAATGCCTCCCGGTTTCAACACCCTCTTTACCTCGTGCAAAGCCCTGTTTCTATCAGGTATCTCTTGCAGGACCGTAACCATGTAAACGAGGTCGAGAGAACCATTATCAAACGGCAACTCATAGGCATTGCCTTCAATCAGCTTAATATTCTTGATGTTTTTGTTTTCAGGTCTGGACAGCTTTCTCTCAAGCTGCTCCAGCATCTCTGGCTGAATATCAAAAGCGTACACTTTCCCCTTCTCACCGACAGCCCTAGCCACAAAAGTAGTAAACGCTCCGCTACCGCAACCTAAGTCGAGCACACGCATGTCCTCTTTTATGCCGCTGCGCTGTATAAACTTATCCGGCGGCTGTATCCTCCTCCTGTAGTTACTATCCAGAAGACGCCCGATAAACGCCGGCGCCGGAAAACGAACCAGCTTCCTGATTAACTTAGCCACGCTGAGCCAGAAGATAGGGAAGGCCAGAATTACTAATATGATTAGTAGTATGATTTTTAGTGCCATAAGTGCCTGACCAACAAGTCAAGAATCCTATACCGAGTTCCCTGAAACTTCTCTAAGAGGAAATCCCCCCTCCTCCACCTTCGTTAGTCTTTCCGCTTTTCCACCCAGTTCTTCCTTCAATCGAAATACTATTGGGAGCATTTAACATTTTTCTCTCTAACTGGCAAACCTGGGTGAAAATACAATATCCGTCATCCCTAAAAATCAACCTGTCTTGTGGAACTAGACTCTCCAACCTTTTTTCCGCTATCTCTTTTTCTGGTGGACAAATGCGTTTGCTTGGTCGACAGGCTATCTTGCCAAGTCTAAAGATCAGATAGTCCATTGATGCTGGCGTTGGTGGTCTATGATTCTTAGGAATTTCACCCCACTTTTCCCACACCTCTCTCCACGATTCACGGTTTAATCTATCTACCATTGAATACTGATAGCAAAAAACATCCAAGAAACTTGCAAGTAAGGGGATGCGAAATTGGATAATCCCTGTTCTCAACGCCACCCTCATAGTATTTTTGTCGCTCATGACATCCAATTTCTCCACATTTCTTTTGTATTTCCATACACTTAAATCAGCCATGTCTCTTAAGAACATGTGAGACTTTTTGATAGAAAAACCATATTTCTCTTCTGCTGTTAACGACTTCACTATCTCAACGACATCTCCATCATGAACCTTGTTAATTGCATATGCCGACGAGTTATATTGTTCCACCAGTAATCTTGCAGAATTCAACATCCAAGGTTTTCGTTTGTCTCTCTGTGACTGGGCCCCAAGAAAATTAAGAAGTTCGTCTACCAATAAAGCATTATTCATTACTTTTTCAGGCCTGAAACAATTGGGGTGTCTTTTGTAAAATTCAAATGGATTGCTTCTTGCATGGACGTCGATATTGAAATCTTGGATTGCGGTAAAAAACCTTACATTAGCAATTTCCTCTTCGGTCAAATCAAGGGTATCTAATTGGACTCTGATAATATTACTTTTATAGATACCTTCCAACACTTTGGCTACTGTTAGACACTCCCCTTTCGGATTGATCTTCGGAGACAATACCTTTTCGTGGTTTTCTTCCCAGTATCTGTGAAATTCTGAAATATATTCAGAAGGCAAAATTGCTTTTTTCTGATAAAGAAAACTATTAATTTCATTCAGTATATTTGCTGCTAATTTGTATTCGTCTTCGCCCTCAAATTCTCCAATCTTAAACCTTATTCCGCAATGCTGTGCAAGCTTTTCAAGAAATTCGAGAAAATTTGACATAAATGCGCTATCTCCCATCTCTAAAGAATTTTGCCTCCCCAGTGGCAAGGTTTAATTCTATTATCCCTATTGTTTCACCAACAGGCTTGTGGGCAGCCTGTGCGGTATCGTAGATATCAATTACGATAGCCTCTTTTTTCTCAAAAGTAATATGCACGGTTCTATCTAGTTCGTTATCAACGTAGAACCCCTCAAGTTCACCCATTCTAAAAACTCTTGAACCTTTCTTTTCTCCCCTTCTATATATTGCCACAGAAGGTTCCATAGGAATATACTTGTCAACCTTGTGCCATGTCATAGTTTTACCCCCTTTCTCAATAAACCTTTTTATAAATTAACAGATATTGGTGGGTTATTCTCAGATACTCGCCATTATCAGAGTCAACGTTATCCAACTTACTTTTTTCTTGGGCAACCACCACTATCTCCTTTAACCATAAACTACCTGAAGTAATCGCATCTATCATTCGTTTAGCAAGAGGCTCTATATATCCATCTATTCTTACATCCTGTGTCTGGATCGCTATGAAACCACCATCAGTTATACTATGCACTTCACGAGCTATAACTTCGTTTACCTTCCGCAAATAGCCCTCAATATCTACTCGAGAGGGATTATTAGCTAGAAACGGTGATTTTATAAAGAGTAATCTTCTTCTTTTTGCACTCCTATCAATGGCGGAAGTATCGTCTTCAGAATGTGGAAGGAAAGTTATAGTGGAATATCCATCACCGTTTGAATATCTATCAATTACATTTTTGTTCAAGCGTGCTTCAAAATCCTTCACTGGCAAGACCCACACAGTTGTGGTCTCAAGTTCGTCCAATTTCCTTTTCAAGTATGGCTTCTCTAAAGTAGGAGCAACTAAACTATAATCAGCCCCGCTTTCTTCCACGCCCAAAGGAACAATTCGCTCATGTTTCTCAAAAATCGGTAAATACTCGTGGGCTAACAGAAGAAAATTGTATTTTACGCTATTGGCATACCAAAATCCCGTAGTTTTGCAGTTATGTTGACGCTTAATAACAAGCTCTTTCAATTTAAAGCCGGCATCTAAATATACGTTTATGAGTTTAAAACCTAAAGGAATAACATGTTTCTTCCTTCGCATGTCTCCTATCAAAATAGCGCACTGTCTACCTGGTTTCAGCACCCTAAAACTCTCTTTTGCGACCTTGGACATCTCTTTCAAGAACTCATCCATGCCCAAAAATGATAAGTCACCTTCTTTAGAATCCGTATAATGAATAATGTTTGCATAGGGAGGATGAGCACAGATTAAATCCACCGAGCTATTATCTAAAAATGACAAATCTCTCGCATCGCCAACCAATAATTCAGGTTCATGAATCTGATAATGGCTTTTTTCGCTAATAAGAATTGTTTGTCGTGAATCTACGTTAAAACTTACATTCGCCTGTGCTAACTCAATGGCCTTATCATTGATATCAAAGGCTATGCACCTTCTTCCTAAAAGTTTACACTCCACAGCGGTTGTTCCCGCACCACAGAAATAATCTAAAACTAACTCACCGGGTTTCGAATATTTGAGAATCAAATTCCTCGGAATGTAAGGGGACCAATTTCCTCTATACTCTCCACTATGAGTTGCCCATTTACCCCTTTGTTTAAAACTCCAGACGGTCGTTTCCTCTTCCTTGAAATCCTTTGGGTAAAGCGTTTTTACCTTTTTATGGCCTCTAAGAGCACTAATATTCACTCCCTGTGATTTAGTGATAAGTCGCTCAATATACCTAAACGTAACTCCGTATTTCTGACCAATCTCTAAGTCTGGAATCCCCCTTGCTTTTTCTTGTAAGATCTTCTCCTGGAGTTCTTTCTCAGTTTTTGAGGTCACTTTTTGACTAGTCACTGTATCACCTTATTCATCATTCATCGCCTAGATTCAGCTTGATTACCCCACCACTATATTGACCAGCCGCAGCGGGACGTAGATAATCTTGGCGACTTTGTTGTCCTTAATATACGCCTTTATCCGCTCCCGGCTCAAGGCAAGCTCTCTGGCTTCAGCTTCGGTGATGGAAACCGGCACGGTAACCCTGTCCCGTAGCTTGCCGTTTACCTGGATGACCAGCGTGACCTCTTCCTCTTTAGCCAGCTCCTCATTCCACTTCGGCCAGGGTTGATTGTGAATACTGTAAAGATGGCCTGTCTTTGCCCACAGTTCCTCGGTGAGATGCGGTGCCGTCGGCGCCAGAAGCAGCAGCAAATTGGTTACAGCCTCGCTCCACAACGAAACTGAAACCGTGCCTACCTCCTGCACCTTGCCCAGATAATTAGTGAACTCCATCAGCGCCGCCAGCATGGTGTTGAAGCGGAACCGCTCCATGTCGCCGGTCACCTTCTTGATGGTCTTGTGAATGAGACGGCTCAGTTCCTTTTCCACATCAGGGTCAACTTTACTCTCTGAGTAGCCGGATATAACCAAGTTCCAAACCCGGTTCAGCCAGCGGCTCATACCAATGATGCCCTGGTCGCTCCACTCACCACCTAGCTCCCAGGGTCCAATAAACATAAGGTAAGCACGAACGGCGTCAGCCCCTATCTCAGATACATATACATCAGGCGTAACCACATTGCCCCGGGACTTGCTCATTTTGTCGCCCTGATAGATAATCGTCCCCTGATTGAACAGCTTGATAAAGGGCTCATCGAAATCAACCAGTCCCATGTCTCTGAGCGCCTTGGCGAAGAAGCGGGAATAAAGAAGATGCATGACGGCATGTTCAGCACCGCCGGTGTACAAGTCAACCGGCATCCAGAATTTCAGTTTGGCCTTGTCAAAGGGGGAACTGTCAACACCGGGACTGGTATAGCGCAGGAAATACCACGAGGAGCACATAAAGGTGTCCATGGTATCAGTCTCCCGCTTTGCTGGCGCGGAGCACTTCGGGCAGGTGGTATTAACAAAGGACTCGCAGTATTTCAAGGGCGACTCACCGGTAGGCCTGAACTCGGCATCAGGAGGCAGCAGAACCGGCAGGTCTTTCTCCGGCACAGGGACAATGCCGCATTTATCACAGTACACCATAGGAATAGGCGCCCCCCAGTAGCGCTGGCGGGAGATGAGCCAGTCCCGAAGTCGGTAGGTAACTGCCCACTTCCCCCAGCCCTTTTTCTCCATGTAATCACAGATAGCTTCAAATCCCTGCTCGCTGGGTAGACCGTTGAACTGCCCCGAGTTCACCATAGTTCCAGATTCAGTATAAGCGCACTCAAGCTCTTCCCCCGACCAATCTGGAGGAGCGATAACTACCCGTATTGGCAGCCCATACTTCTTGGCAAACTCAAAGTCACGCTGGTCATGTGCCGGAACCCCCATCACCGCCCCGGTCCCGTAGCTGAGCAGCACATAGTCGGTAATCCAGATGGGCATCGGCTCGCCATTCAGCCTGTTAATCACATAGCTCCCCAGGAAGACACCGGTCTTCTCCCTCTCTAAAGCTGTTCTTTCGATTTCAGTTTGCCTCTGTGTTTGAAGGATATACTCCTCCACCTCAGCCTTATGCTCCGGTGTGGTAAGCAAAGGCACCAGAGGATGCTCCGGCGCCAGGACAAAGAAAGTCACCCCAAAGATAGTATCGGGACGGGTGGTGAATACCCTTATCTCCTTGGTATCAACGCCTTTATGCTCCAGGCCAAACGATATCTCTGCCCCGGTGCTTCTGCCAATCCAGTTATTCTGCATTATTTCTATGCGCTCGGGCCAGTCTATTTTGCTGAAGTCCAGAAGTTCATCGGCATACTTGGTGATCCTGAAAAACCACTGCTCCAGCAATTTCCTGAGCACCGCCGTGCCACAGCGCTCACAGGAACCCTCTCCCACCACCTGCTCATTAGCCAGCACTGTCTGGCACTTGGGACACCAGTTCACCGGTGCTTTAGCCCGATAAGCCAGCCCAGCTTCATAAAGCTTGAAGAAAAACCATTGCGTCCATTTGTAGTATTCGGGCAGGCAGGTGACCACCTCACGGTTCCAATCATAAATGGCGCCGATGCTCCTAAGCTGACGACGCATATTCTCGATATTTTCCATCGTCCAGATGTAAGGATGAATGCCATGTTTAATAGCTGCGTTCTCTGCCGGCAGGCCGAAAGCATCAAAGCCCATAGGATGCAGCACATTGTAGCCCTGCATCCGCTTAAACCTGGCGTGGACATCCGAAGGCGCCACGGCATACCAGTGCCCGATGTGAAGGTCGCCTGAGGTATACGGAAACATAGTTAAGGCATAGAACTTAGGGCGATTGCCGTCCTTGACTTCATAAAGTCGGTCAGCCGCCCATTTCTCCTGCCACTTCTTCTCGATTTCCTGTGGATTATATTTAACAGCACACATAACAGGCTGATTTTATCCCGTTGGAGCTATCCCGTCAACCACGCTGGTTCAACAAGTGTAGCGGCGACCCCTTAAGGTTCGCCTACCACCAACCAATGTAGCGGCGACCTTTTAAGGTCGCCGAGGCGAGGCTAAAGCCTCGCAGCTACATGTTTGATTTCTGGCGGGGCTGAAGCCCCGCAACTACATGCTATTGGTAGGCGACTGCCCTAATAAAACAAAGCAGTGTATAATGAAAACGGGCAGATTAAGAAATATGGAAAGGCAAGAATTTGAAGCTCTCGTCTTCAGAGCTATCGAGGCACTGCCACCGGAGTTCAAAAGCAAACTGGAGAACGTCGATATTATAGTTGAGGACTGGCCCAGTCCACAGCAAATCAGTCAATTAAGGCTCAGAAGTAAAGCACAATTGCTGGGTCTTTACGAAGGAGTACCTCAGACCAAGCGAGACAGTGGCTACAACCTGGTTCTACCGGACAAGATAACCATCTTTCAGAAGCCCATCGAGCTGAAATGCCGCTCCGACAAAGAAATCGAAATGGAGGTCGGCAGAGTAGTACGCCATGAGATCGCCCACCATTTCGGTATCGGCGATGCCGCCTTATATAAGATAGAAAATCAGAAGCTCAGGAGAGACGAATAACGGATATTGTGATTACGGAGATTAATAGAGATTACGGCGATGTCATTCGTATCTTTTATCGCCGTTATCTTCTTTTATCGCTGTAATCGCAGTCTTTACTAAAGTGCCTGGAACTACTTCCCCGTGTACTTAGCAGGTCGCTTCTCCAGGAAAGCCTTTGCCCCTTCTTTCTGGTCCTGCGTGCCAAAGCACAGGGCAAATAAATCAGTTTCGCACTCAACGCCAACCGAAAGCGGAGTATCTAAAGATTTATTGACCGCAAGCTTAGCAAATTTCAGGATTGCCGGGCTCTTGCTCTTAAGCTTTTTTATGACCTCATCAACTGTTTCCCTCAGCTTATCTGCAGGGACAACCTTGTTCACCAAACCAAGCCGCAGGGCTTCCTCGGCCGAAATAGGGTCGCCGGTAAAAATCATCTCTTTTGCCTTCTTCTCCCCCACAAGCCTCGGCAACATCTGGGTCCCAACTCCACCCGGTATAACACCGACGCTTATCTCCGGCTGACCAAACCGAGCATTCTCAGAGGCTATAATTATGTCGCAGCCCATAGCGAGTTCACACCCGCCACCTAGAGCTAATCCGTTCACCATGGCTATGACCGGCTTGGGGATCTCCCTTATGAATGTATATGGCCTCTTCGCTCCCTTGGTCGATGTAATGACGCTAATTGTAGTCCAATCAAGAAACATGTTAATATCAGCACCAGCGCTGAAAGCCCTGTCGCCTGCCCCGGTGAGAACGATAACCTGCACCTCATCGTCGTCCTTAGCATCCTCCAGGGCAGCCATAACCTCACTCCGCAAAGTCTGGTTTTGAGCATTAAACTTCTCAGGTCGGTTAAGGGTTATCCAGGCAACGTTATCCTTCTTCTCATAAATAATCGTCTCGAATTTCATTCTATTCTCCTTTCTCCTTTATATTTATATGGTTGCGCCACCATCTATGGCCAGAACCTGTCCGGTTACATAGCTGGAAGCATCAGAGGCCAGGAAAATCACAGCCCCAGCCATTTCCTCAGGCTCGGCTACCCGCCGCATGGGAGTTCCCATCATGGCACCCTGCAGGACATCCGGGTTACCCCAGAGAGCTTCACTGAACCGAGTCTTGGTCAGTCCCGGTGCTATGGCATTCACCCTGATATTGTACTGAGCCCATTGCTGCGCCATGACCTTTGTTGCCATGATCACTCCGGCTTTGCTTACGGAGTAAATCGGCAATACGTCAGGTGTAATCCCGGCAACTGAGGCAACATTGATAATCTTGCCCCCACCTTGCTCCTTCATCAACCTGGCCACCGCCTGGCTGAGGAAAAACAGCCCTTTTAGGTTTAGATTCATAATGGAGTCCCAGGCACGCTCCTCTATGTCTATGGCCTGGTCCATGGTCGGGTTGGTGCCAGCGTTATTCACCAAGATATCGATTCTGCCAAACTCCTCTTTAACCTTACTAACTAGATTGTTTATCTCCTCGAGCCTGCCCACGTGTGCCGCCACAGCCAGCGACTTCCTACCCGCTCCCTTTATCTCTTTAGCCACTTCCTCAAGGTCTGGTAATTTCCGACTGGCTAAAGCCACGTCGGCACCGGCCTTGGCCAGTCCAACAGCAATGGCCTTACCGATGCCGCGGCTGCCACCAGTTACCAGGGCCACTTTGCCTTTTAGAGAGAAATCGTCCGGGGAAAAATTCATGCTTACCTCCTAAACAAGATTCATTGTTTTTGGCCAGAAGCCGACACCAAAGTATATATCGCCGAGGGCGTGACTCGCAACTTAGTGAGAAGGCAAGAGCATCTGCTATTTATAATTAAATGTCGCTAATGCCAAAAAGCTGGCTTTTTGGCATTAGCGCCGGGGTTATAATTGTCTTATTCGTGCAATAAGCTCTCTATATATTCAGGGTCGCTGTATTTTGCCTGTATCTTTTCGTAAACCGTTTTATAGTCGATATCTCTTTCCTGCTTCAAGTCATCAAGTGCGCTCTGCCAGGCTTTTACCGTGCTATCAGGAATATCCTTGCTGAAGGCTATGTACAGGTCCGCCCTTATGACCACGCTGGGCAACATGATCAGGTCATCTGTACTCACTCCAGCCTGCTCTGCGGTAATCGCCAGCCCTTCTTTATTACCCAGCCACAACTGCACCGTGCCATCCATGAGCTTTTTCAAAGCCTCGGCATCAGTCAGGCTCTCGTCCAAATTGGCAAATCCCTGCGCAGCCAAGAACTGCGCCCCGGCATCGCCTTTGTAGACGCCGATCTTCTTGACGTTTTTGGCGTCCTCGAGCTTATTAAGCACGATCGTCGAGCCCTTCTTAGCATAAAACGCCTGTTCATAGTTACCAATCGGTCCAACCCACTTGAAAAGCCCTTCGCGCTGTGGCGTCCTATTGAGCGAGTAAATCACAATGTTGGGCCCCTTTTGAGCCAGGGCTAAACCTTCGCTCAGCGGCATGACTTCTATAGCAGCCTGCGTGCCGGTCCTTTTCAGGATAGCCTGGACTATTTCCGTGCTTTGCCCTGTCACATTGTTGTTTTTATCCACAAAATTATAGGGTGGATACGCTTCAGTGATGATGCGCAACCCACTGCTCGCTGGCTGTACAGTGCCTAGAACATTACATGCCACCAGGAGCATGGCTACTGTAAGCAGTATAGCTAACCAAACCTTCATCGTATTAGTCTCCTTTTCATCTCAATTGTATAAATTCCGCGTCCTGCCATCGTCATTTCCCCAGCAAAGGTAAACCATTCTCAGGTTCCGGTTCGGGTGCTGGCGGGAACGGAATGGGTCCGGGCATAGGTCCTGGCCCTACTCCGCTTTCGAAGTGGAACATGAGCGTGAAGGTTATGGAACCTCCAGCAGGTAACGTCTGTGACGGAGGAGAAACACCAACAAATGAAGATTGTGGTGGACCTCCAGCGGTGTACTGCACACTGTAGCTTCCCTGTGGTGCATTGGCAAAGTTGCGCGGCGCGGAACTGCCCGACTCCACATAGGGTCCCTGGAGCACATACCCAACCGAACCCGACCAGGGTTGCCCGTCCAATGTAGCTTCAACGGTAACGTATCCCTTGGGCTGTCCGGTGAACTGCAACGTATATTGGATAGAGCCACCTGGTGCCAGGTTTTGCGTCGGTGCCGGTGAAATACTGGTCAACGTGGCACCGATAGGTCCGCCGGAATTGTAGCTTAAGGTATAGAGGCCTGCAGGCTTGCTGCTGAATGTACCCGGTATGGTGCCCCCCGAATCAAAGGCAGGACCGCTTACTGTGTAGCTGATCGGACCGGAACCAGGTTGCGTCATCCACGGCTGCCCATCTACCATGGCATTGACACTGATAGTGCCGGTGCTGGGCTGCGCCGTAAAGTTCAGATTGAATCCAATGGTGCGACCGCCTGACAACGATTGCGTTGGTGCTGGCGTGATACTGGTCAATACAGCGCCAGCAGGGCCACCACCATTATATGTGAGACTATAATTGCCCACAGGCACGCTGTTATACGTGCGTGGCAACTGGTTATCGTTGCTCTGGAAGGGACCGCTGAGTGTATAGATAACCATACCAGACCACGGCGAACCATTCAAGGTGGCATCCACCACCACATTGCCGGTTTGCTGCTGCGCGTAATAATTCAGGATAAATCCAGCCGACCCACCACTAGGCAACACGAGTGATTGTCCCGGGGCAATATTACCCAGCGTCGCTCCCGTGGGACCGCCTCCTTTATAGTTAATGTAATACGTCCCAGGAGTAGCGTTTTTCAATTGTAAAGGAACTGACGTATAGTTATTGTTAATCGGCCCGGAGAGCGAATATAGTACCGGCCCTGTCCAGGCGACTCCATTGTAAAATGCAGTCACCGACAGGTTCGATGCCGAGACTGTCGAGAAATTCAGCGTATAGACAATACCGCTATTAGACGCTAGCGTTTGGGTCGGCGAGGGCGAAATACTGCTGAGCACAGCGCCAGACGGACCACCTGAATTGTACGTCAGCGTATATGTACCCGTCGGCATGTTGTTGAGGGTCTGGGGAACGACGACATCGGCGTCCTTGAAAGGACCGGTAAGCGAATAGCTAACGCTACCTGACCATGGCGCGCCATTCAGGGTAGCAGCAATTTTAATGCTGGAACTGGACTGGCGCTGGAAATTCAAAACGAAGTGCGCCGTACTCCCCGCAGCCAACTCCAAACTCGGCCCAGGAGTAATGCTCGCCAGCGAAGCGCCGGCAGGACCACCATAATTATACGTTACTGCATAGGTTCCGATTGGCACGCTGTTGAAATTCCAGGGAACTGAATTATCCGTATCCGAAAAAGGCCCGCTGACACTGTAGTTCACCGAGCCAGTCCACGGCGCCCCATCAAGTGTAGCGCTTACCCGAACAGTTCCCGTGCTCGGCGGACTAACTCCACCTGGCGTAAAGAAAGACCACGGCGCTGTCCAATTCGACACCTGATTACCCTGCCTGGCCAGTACCTTCCAGTAATACTGGGTACCTCCACTCAATTTTCCCGAAGGTATGGTGTAACTGACGTCACCTATATTATTAACATCGACAACTAAACTCTGGAAATTGTTGTCTTTCGCCACCATCAATCGATAGGTAGCGGCTCCACCACCTCCCCACATAAGTGTAGGCGTTATCGATAACACCGAACTGCCGTTGGCAGGAGACGCCAGGCTTACCGCTAACTTCGGTGGCGCCAGACACCCTGCCAGTAATAGCATAAATATTAGTAGTAACGTTAAAGAATTTCGCATCTTTTACCCCGTTTCATACATTTTCCCTAAGTCTATCGCTATCACGATAACAAGTCAATAGCCAGATAATAACGGAAGAAATATGTAAGAGAACAGAAGGTGGTGGAGCTGGGGGGATTCGAACCCCCTACCTTTTGACTGCCAGTCAAACGCTCTCCCAATTGAGCTACAGCCCCACGCCAAAAAGTCTAGCAAAAAGCCCTGTGAAACTCAAACAGCGCTAATGTTTTAGAGGCCGACCCCAGGCATCCTTGCGGTATTCACTGGCGATAAGGATAATATCGCTAAGCCACCAGGCGCCAAAGCCTCCTAAGATAAGGAGCTTAACGATCGCCGAGCGCGTCCTTCCTATATAAAAGCGGTCAACACCAAAGAACCCGAGAAAGAGGGATAGAAGGAGAGCTACTCGCCAGCTTCTTGGCTTAGGCTTAGATCTAGATCTAGATTTAGACTTAGGCATGGACCACCTAAATTCCTAGCACTCCTACCCAGCGTAATATAGAGCGTAAGCCGAAATAGCCCAGATAGGCGATTGCCATGTTTTTTACTGCCTTGCCACCCCAGCATATAAAGAAGAATTTGACCAGTCCAAACCGAAGCATTCCAGCTATGGCTGCGAACGGATAAAACAAGGGATTTAGGATGGCTGACATCAAAAACACCGCTATCTCGCCGCGATTACGTATCCAATCGTTAAACTTGGCGAAATACCTGTGATTAAGATTTTGCACAGCCTTCTGCCCACCCCAGCCACTTAGGTAAATGCCAATGCTGCCAACTGCTTCACCCAAGCCAGAAACAACGCCAACTAGAGCCGGGTTTAACACACTGCCCAAGGTGAATACAACTAAAATACCCGGTATGGGCACAAAAACGGTAGCGCCAGCAAGAATACTGATAACAAAGGCGCCAAAGTATCCGTAGTGCTGAGCCTGCCTAATGTAATCCCAGTAAAAAACAACAGCAACACAAGAGGCAATGGTAAGCGCTAATGCCACACCGCCTATAATATATTCTCTTTTTCTCGATTCCGTCTTTGCTGGCATCGCCATTTCCGAAGACTCTCCCGTTTAAGTTAACTACCTCACCTATTTCTTAGCGCCGAAATTAATCTTGAGGAAATCTCTGATTCGCCTCTCGATCTCAGGATTATTCCAATCGTATTCGTGACCTGGAGCATTAACGCAAAGAGCAAGTGGTACCTGTTTCCCCATAAGACGATACCTGATCCACTTGAAAGGAGCAGCCATAAGGATTCTAACCCCAACCCACAGATTCCCTTGTACTAGGATATCGGGCCTGACCCCGTTACCTTCTAGTGCTAGTGTCCTCTCGGTAATTATTCGCCAGGATTTATACTGGAAAGGAAAGCCCAATTCAATGCTATAGACCGGGTAAGGTCCGCCTAGCTGCCGCATAACTGCGCTACCAAAGGCAGCACCCTGGCTTATCCCTACCAAAATGACCTTGATAGTACTGACATGTGTGATGATAAATCGCAGCCAGGCTGCCATTACACTTGCCTTAGAGGCAAAAGAGCGAAATTGCTCTCTCAAGTCCCGCATCTGCTCCCGCCACCCTGTGCCACTGCGGAAATACTGGGTCAGCAACAAACTATGCCCCATTTCCTCTATGGCGGCTTTAATTCCGGCCACTATGCCCCTCTCCCACTCCAGGCATTGGTCTAACTGGGCATGCCCCCAACCACCAGGGTTATGAACAATAAGGAAGTCTCTACCTTTGGCTTTAGCACAAACATCTATAAGTTGATTAGCGAAATTACTACCTGCCTCCTCACTCCCAAAAAGTTGCTGAGCCAAGCGATAGGCCTCTTCCCGTAAAGTCGGATTCGCACTAGTCATCTTTAGTCCACTGTTGACACTTTCGGCCTTCGCAGGAAAGCTTAATCAATGAAGCACCTACCTAACCGCATCAATAAGGTGATACTTTGCACTCTTCTCACCTGCTGAATTGTTCCTCTGCTCAAGATAGATTGCGTTGCCCTTTTGCCAAACCCATAGATGATGCCCGCGATGAAGCCAGGCCCCGATAGATTGCCTCGAAGGATAAACAAGAAAAACAGTCTCTGCCACTCTGTTAAGCTCATCCAGGGCCCTATTGGCATAATAAATTGATGGCAGGTGCTCCAGTAAGTGACTGGCAAAAACGGCTCCAAATGCTTTGTCGGAGAACGGAATTTGGGCGACGTCGGCAATCACCCCATAAGGGTGCCCTTCGAAGGCTCGACGCTCAATGTCGAGACAAACATCACCGTCACTGTGCGCAGGCATATTCAGCCACCGACGAATTCCTCTGTTACTCCACGGCCCACCGGCTACCAGCAGCGGTTTACCAAGCTTCCAGGCGCATGCAGCAGCAGCCTTATATCGCTTGCTCTTTTGCGAAATCTCACCAGACAAGACGGCTAATTGCCAGCTCACTACACCGAGCGATATTCCTACCGTAAAGAACAAGATGATATGCACTTTTCAATTACATTCCCTTCTAGATTCCTAGAACTCGGAAAAGCGAAGTTAACCCAAAATAGCCACAAAATGCTATAAATGAGCTCTTAACTATATTGCCAACCAAAGAGTAAAGGAAAAACTTCCACCTTGGGAAACGGAGCGACGCCATGGCAAGAGTCATCGGTAGGTGAAAAGGATTTATTACGACCGACATGATAAAGACAGCCAGCGAACCGTGCCGTTGCGCCCAGGCCATAGCCCTGTCATATAAACCTCTATTAATCATACAAGCGAACTTCTGGGAGAGATCCTTACTACCCTGACCAATCATAAAGGTGATTAATTGCCCCGAGCTAGCGCCAAGCCCTGATACCAGCCCTACTAATACTGGCGCTCCTATCCGCAACTGAGGTGCCAGGATAGACGGTAGAGTAAATACTAGAAGCCAATAGGGAACAGGTATTGCGATAAGGCTTAGAACACTTCCACCAAGGAAAGCAACAACGAGCATGCCCAGAAGACCATAAGTTGCTACATATTTTGTATCCAATAGGTAATTTCTGTAGTAAATAGCAACAAAACAAAGCGAGATAGTAAGCAGTAGGGATAGAACACTTACTGTAATGTCCTTTTTGGACCAACCTTGTCCGGCTTCTCCATTCGCAGTTACAGCACCTTTGAAAGAGGAATCTCCCATCCTATTTAGCTGCCTTGACTTTCTTTTTGGTGCTAAAGCTTAGCACATCCCCATCAACGCCAACAACTACGGTGTTTCCATCCTTTATCTCGCCCTGCAATATTCGGCTGGACAGAGGATTCTCCACATAACGCTGGATTGCCCGCCGTAGCGGACGAGCTCCGTAGGCTGGTTCATAGCCTTCCTTGAGCAGCCAGGCTTTCGCCTCGTCATCCAGCTCCAATTTGATATTTCGATCAGCTAGACGTTTCTCAACCTCCAAAATCAACAGGTCCACAATCTTCTTCAGGTGCTCCTCAGTCAGTGGTTGAAAGATAATGATATCGTCTATCCTGTTCAGGAACTCAGGGCGAAAGGTTTGTTTCAAAGCGGTTTCTATGGTGCCTCTCAGCCGCTGTTGCTCACTCTTCTCCTGGCGAGAAAAGCCAATGGCTTGACGCTGAAATTCCTGAGTGCCCAAGTTGCTCGTCATTATCACCACGGTATCTTTAAAATTAACCGTTCTACCATGGCCGTCAGTCAGCCTGCCGTCCTCCAGTATCTGAAGCAGAATGTTAAAAACATCAGGATGCGCCTTCTCAACTTCGTCGAAAAGAATCACCCGAAATGGGCGACGGCGTACGGCTTCAGTTAGTTGCCCTGCCTCTTCATAGCCCACATATCCCGGCGGAGCACCGATAAGCCGAGATACTGTGTGCTTCTCCTGGAATTCTGACATATCTAGCCGAATCATGGCATCTTCATCATCGAAGAGGAATTGAGCCAATGCCTTGACCAGCTCTGTCTTACCAACACCTGTGGGCCCTAAGAAGATAAAACTACCTATGGGGCGCTTGGGATCTTTAAGCCCGGCTCGTCCTCTCCTGATAGCCTCAGAGATGGCTGAAACCGCCTCCTCCTGATTGACAATTCTCTCATGCAGCCTCTCTTCCATATGAAGCAACTTCTCAGCCTCACCCTCCAGCATCCGAGACACCGGGATACCCGTCCATTTGGAAACCAATTCAGCTATAGTCTCCTCATCAACAACGCTATCGATTTTTTTCTCCTTGCGCCATTCAGCTTCCTTACCATCACGCTCCGGTTCCAGCTGCAACCTTTGAGACCTTAACTCAGCTGCTTTTTGATAATCTCCTCGCTGAGAGGCTGACTCTTCCTCATCTTGCAGATACTTTATCTTCGCGTCTAGCTCTTTGATATCCGGTGGTTTGCTTTCCATGTCAATGCGCAACTTACTTGCTGCCTCATCAATAAGGTCAATTGCCTTATCCGGCAAAAACCTGTCCGAGATATAACGCTGGCTAAGTCGGGCAGCAGCCACCAAGGCAGAATCATCGATTTTTATCTTGTGATGGGCTTCATACCTAGGACGTAGCACTTGCAACATCTCTATAGTCGCCTCAACGCTCGGCTCACCGAGAAACACAGGCTGCAGCCTCCGCTCCAGCGCCTTGTCCTTCTCAATATGCTCCCGATACTCATCCAGAGTAGTTGCCCCAACGCACTGGAGTTCACCACGGGCTAACGCTGGCTTCAACATATTGCTGGCATCAATGGCCCCCTCGGCAGCTCCAGCACCAACTACAGTGTGCATCTCATCTATAAACAAAATGATTTCACCGCTGGCCTGGCGAATCTCATCCATAACCGCTTTCAGCCTCTCCTCAAACTCACCACGAAACTTGCTGCCAGCGACCAGCGCCCCCATATCCAGGGCAACGACTCTTTTGTTCTTAAGAGAATCGGGGACATCACCAGCCGCAATCTTCTGGGCTAACCCTTCAGCAATAGCTGTTTTGCCAACACCAGCCTCGCCGATGATTACCGGGTTGTTCTTGGTGCGCCGGGTTAATACCTGCATCACCCGCTTTATCTCGTCATCACGTCCAATCACTGGGTCGAGTTTCCCTTGATGAGCTAACTCGGTGAGGTCACGGCCATATTTCTCCAAGGAACGATACCTGCTCTCAGCGGTCGGGCTGTCAACCCGGTGACCACCCCGAATATCCTGAAGCGCCCGGTAAATCTTCTCCTGATCGATGCCAAATTCCTTTAGAATCGTGGCTGCTTCTCCGCTACTTTCTCCAGCAGTAGCAATTAATAGATGCTCAGTGCTAATGAAGTCATCTTTAAGCCGGTCAGCCTCACGAGCGGCATTATCCATGAGACGAGCGATTCGAGGGGTAGCATAAATTTGAGCTGACTCATTGGTTGCTTTCGGAGCATGGTCAAGACCAGCTTCAACTCGCTTTCTTACCGCCTCCGCATTCACACCCAACCTCCCCAGTATCTGCAAGGTCAAGCCGCTCTCTTGCTCCAGCAAAGCCAACAAGATATGTTCTACATCCCACTGGATATGACGATAGCGACTAACAATATTCTGCGAAGCAGCCAGTACTTCCCTGGCCTGTTCAGTAAATCTTTCCGGTCTCATAAGTCTCTATTACTTTTCTCCAAACTCCTCCTTGATGAGCTTATCTCTGTAGCCCGTAACATAGGAGCACTCAGGGCCGTTGCATTTCTCCATCTTGAGCATGATTTTCTTGTCGAATTTATGCTTCTTGTCCTCAAGAGCTTTCTGCTTATACCTGTTATACCAAGCACATTTAGTTGACCAATCCTTGTTGACCATAATAGTGACAAAGTCATCAACCAATTCACAGCGAATAGTGGTCGCTGTAATCTGCCATTTGGCAGGTTTCAATTCTGTCTTTGCTTTAACCATTGCTTACCCCCTTTTTTAGTTTTCTTTTTATACCTGTCTCAGCTTGTCTAAGCTGCTCAATCTCAAACTCCATTTCTTGAATCCGGCGCTGCATTTCTGTCATTCTCTCTGCCATACGAATCACCACCTCCACCCCAGCCAGATTAATCCCCAAGTCGCACATCAAAGTTTTAATATGACGCAGACGCTCAATATCGATTTCTGAATAATAGCGAATTTTCCCTTTGGATCGATATGGCTGCACCAAGCCAATTCTTTCATAATAGCGCAAAGTGTGCATCTCAATGCCAACTATTCTGGCCGCAATACTTATAACATATCTAGGTTCTGAACCCGCCGAATTCATACTATCTTATCACCTCAAGAATACAATGGCAATACTTAATTGGGACGATACATCCGTAACTGCTCGAAAAGCTGTTTCTCCTGCGGTGTCAATTTTGTCGGCAGCACCACATTCACTTTAGCAAATATGTCACCTCGCGAAGAGTCGTTAAGGTGCGGCATGCCTTGCCCAGCCAGCCGAAACACCTTGCCATTCTGAGTCTCCGGCGGTATCCTGAGAGCTACCTTGCCTTTAAGTGTCGGCACTTGCACCTCACCACCAAGCATCGCCGTGCCCAGAGGAACAGGAACCTCGACATGAAGGTCATCATCCTTACGCTCAAATACCCTGTGAGACAACATTTTCACCACCAGATAAAGGTCGCCTTTGACTCCGTCAGGGCTTAAGCTCCCTTGGCCTGCAATGCGAACCTTTGAACCATCTTTAACCCCCTGTGGGATCTTGACTTCGAGTCGCTTCGGTTTCCTCATAACACCATAGCCACCACAGGCAGTGCATGGCTTATTTCGCACTCTATCTCGAACCCTGCCACTTCCACCACACGCAGAACAAGGCTCATCGCTCCAAACCTGCAAAACGCGTTTTGTCCCATGGTAGGCTTCCTCCAATGTCACCTCCACAGGGTGCTCCACGCTCTTGGCTCTGCTTGAGCGTCGAGTTGTGCCAGAGCCGGTTCCAAAGCCCTGAAATATGCCATCGAAGATTCCACCTAAATCACCAAAATCGAAGGTGGTATAGGTGCCACCCCGGCTAAAATCCCATTGAGCCCCTTGCCCGGCTTTGGCGAACTGCTCAGCATACTGCCACTGATCTCCGAAGCGGTCATATTTCTGCCGCTTTTCTGGGTCGGAAAGTACCTCGTATGCCTCGTTTATCTCTTTGAACTTGGCCTCTGCTGCCTTGTCCCCGGGATTGACATCAGGATGATATCTGCGGGCAAGTCGCCGATAAGCCTGCTTTATCTCCTTTTCGGGGGCGCTACGACCCACACCCAAAATTGCATAGTAATCTTTACTTGGCATAACCTTCACCTTTGACTTTTAACCGTATTGTAAGTAACTTCGTAAGCTTTGTCAAGTATCTGTTTTATAAACATTGACACAATATTATTAACTATCTTGACAAAATTATTAAGTTTTTTATAATTTATTGTAAGTGGAGCTCAGAAATACGTAAAAGGTGGAGGTGAAACTATGAATCTTGTACGATGGGAGCCATTCAGAGAAATGGTGAGCTTGAGGGATACTATAGACAGGTTATTCGAGGACAGCTTCGTCCGGGCTCCGCGCTTGTGGCCCAAGCTTGGGGGATGGGAACTGCCCATCGAAAGGAAGATAATTACCTCTACAAGGAGCGCCGCTACGGCACCTTCAGTCGCTCAGTACTCATCCCAGTAAAGGTCAAGAGCGATAAGACGGAGGCGGTCTTCGAAGCTGGCGTCCTTACTCTAACCCTGCCCAAGGCCGAGGAAGTCAAGCTGAAACAAATTAAGGTCAAGACCAAACAAATTGCTGGGAGCAAGAAAACGGAGACCGCAAGCTAAAATTGCTAATCACTGAGCTCCACTCGCTGATTGCCAAACTTCAAGAAATTGCTGAACAATCCGAGCTGTAGCCCCCCATATCACCCGCCCCCCATATTCATAGGAGTAATTAACAAAAACCTCATTGCCAAAAGTGTAATATTCCTCCTTTTTGTTAGCTTTATGCAACAAGGCTGAGACGGGTATGCTAAAAATCTCATCAATTTCATAACGATTCAGACTGAACCCGTAAGGATAGGGGATAAGAGCTATAAAAGGTGAGATATTGAAATGCGAAGTCGTCGTTGGAGTATCATCCAATTCACCCAGAATCTCCACGTCTTCAGCTTTCACTCCAATCTCTTCCCAGCTCTCTCTAAGAGCTGTATCCAAAAGGCTAGGGTCATCTTCGCTGCGTGCCCCGCCAGGAAACGATATCTGCCCCTTGTGATGCGGCACCTGGTCACTCCGCTGGGTGAAAAGGATATGATATTCCCCGTCTTTGCAAAAAATCGGAACGAGAACTGCTGCCTCAGTCAGGCTTCTGTCACTTAAACTCATCCTCTGCAGTGAAGCCAAGGCTTGCTTGAGCTTTTTCTTCATTTAACAACCAATCATACACCACCCCCATCTACAAGACAACCTGGATAGCGTCTCATCAACGCTTACTCTTTTAGAGGAGGGAAACATGTAGTTGCGACCCTTTAGGGTCGTAATCGGCGAGGCTTCAGCCTCGCCACTAGCCAGTGTCGCTCCTCTCCCTGGACAGGAGAGGTAAGGGTGAGTGTGAAATACCTGCTCGAAAAGTTCTCATTCTGCGTCATTCTGAGCGCAGCGAAGAATCTACTACTGCCTCTCCGTGGAGCTTACCCTTAAAAGTGAGATTCTTCGGTCGCTCCGCTCCCTCAGAATGACAGGCGAAATGTAGTTGCGACCCTTTAGGGTCGTAATCGGCGAGGCTTCAGCCTCGCCACTAGCCAGTGTCGCTCCTCTCCCTGGACGGGAGAGGTAAGGGTGAGTGTGAAATACCTGCTCGAAAAGTTCTCATTCTGCGTCATTCTGAGCGCAGCGAAGAATCTACTACTGCCTCTCCGTGGAGCTTACCCTTAAAAGTGAGATTCTTCGGTCGCTCCGCTCCCTCAGAATGACAGGCGAAATGTAGTTGCGACCCTTCAGGGTCGTAATCGGCGAGGCTGAAGCCCCGCCGCTACATGTTTCCCCTTGGTTTTCGCCTTCTCGGCAAGGTCTCCACCGACAGGTTTGTTTAAAATCTTTGTAAAATTGCCCCCAACCTATTGACGGGGGGGTAACATGTAATAATCTTATCATAACGCGCATATGCAGGAGATGGACATAAACCATAATGCCTGATGGTTTATTGCCTATCTACAGTCGAGGGCAATGGCTGCCCGTAACAGACCGCGGCTGATGGTGGCTATGGTCTCTTTTATCTTATTAGAGCAAGAGACACTAGCAATAACTACTTTGGGGCAGCAACTCAGTTGAAGGTGAGCTATGCTGACTACTCTACAACCTATACGACAAATCCGAACGGCGGTGCCTGGACGTGGGCACAAATAAACTCTCTTCAAGCCGGAGTTTCATTACTGCATGAGCATTGGCTCCCGGACAGAGAGTCAAGATGCACCTGGGTCTGGGTCGTGGTTGACTACACCCCCTACACCCCGCCTACCGCCGACTTCACCGCCAACCCAACCTCGGGCTGCGCCCCACTAGACGTCCAATTCACCGATACCTCTACCGGCAGCCCTACCTCGTGGCAGTGGGACTTCGATAACAACGGCACCATCGACAGTACCGACCAGAATCCGTCCTATCAACATAACACCCCGGGCACCTATACCGTTAAGCTCACCGCCACCAATGCCTGCGGCTCCAATGACGAAATCAAAACTAACTACATCACCGTCAACCCAGCTCCACCTCCACCAGCTCCCACGGTGACCTCAGTCACTCCCAACACGGGCACTCGAGGACAGACGCTATCACCCGTCATCACCGGCACCAACTTCACCGGAGCCAGTGCCGTCAGCTTCGGTGCCGGTATAACCGTCAACAGTTACACGGTGAACAGCGCCACCCAGATAACCGCCGACATCACCATTGCTGCTGATGCCACACCCGGAGCCAGGGATGTCTCCGTGACCACGCCGGGAGGCACCGGGACTCTGAATAACGGCTTCACGGTAATCCAGCAAACTCAATCCGTAACCACGGCCACGGGCACCGGCACTGCCATCTTCTCTACAAGCACTGGCGGGTGCACCAACCTGACTGCCGTAGCTGAAGGAACACCGCCGGTCGCGGGCAAACCAGCAGGAGTTAGTTTCCCCCACGGGCTGTTCTCCTTCAATATCATTAATATTGCACCAGGCTCAACTGTTACGATAACCATCACTCTACCATCACCAATGCCGGTAGGAACTCAATACTGGAAATATCAGGCAGTGATAGGCTGGTTTCAGATACCCATTGGCAGTGATGACGGAGATAATGTAATAACCATCCAGCTCACTGATGGCGGCTTGGGAGACGCTGATGGAGCGGCTAACGGCACTATTGTTGACCCAGGCGGACCAGCACCTTCACCACCTCCACCACCTCCGCCTCCACCAGCACCTCCGGCACCACGGGCTTCATCCCAGCCACCGCGACCACCACAGCTGCCGCCACCGGATATACGCCTGCAGCACCTTGCCGTCAGCCCCGGGCAAACTTATGCCGGGCAGCCGGTGACCGTCTTAGCCAACGTGGTCAACAACGGCGGCCAGACCGGCAGCTACAATGTTGCCCTCAGGATAAACGGGAAGGTGGAGCAGCAGAGGATGGTCGAGGTGTCACCGGGAAGTGCTCACCCGGTTAAGTTCACCGTGACCAAATCCCAGCCGGGCACTTACACGGTGGCTATTGACGGTCAGAAAGCCAGCTTCACCGTCATCGGCGCTGGCAGCAGCACCGGCAGCACCACTGGCTCTAAAACCAGTGCCGTAATCGCCTTAACACTTTTGGGCATTCTACTTATGGCTAGTGTTGTGGTACTGCTCCTCCGCCGCACCTAATCAGCACGCCTTAGAAAGACAGGGGGCAAGGGTCAGAAATCGCCCCCTTTTATTTCACCCTCACCCTAACCCTTCCCAGAGGGAAAGGGAGAGGGGAAATTGGGTGATTCTCTCCCATCATAGGGATGATTTTACTCCGCCAAAGGGAAATGTAGCTGCATCATTTAGGGTCAAGGCTAAAGCCTCGCCGCTACATGCCTAATATCTCCCCACTGTCCGAGGCTCTCGTTCTGTGTCATTCTGAGCACAGCGAAGAATCTACCATTGCCTCTCCGTGGCGCTTCCCATTAAGTGAGATTCTTCCTTCACTTAGTTCAGGGCTCGCTCCACTCTCTCAGAATGGTAAGTAAAAAACACTGAAGCATCTTGAAATGTACTAACCTGCAGCCAAGATGTGACTTAATAAACAATTTCCCCTATCTAAAATTTGCCAAAAAGTCGATTTGTTAGCTATACTGTAAAGTTGAGGTTTATTGTTTATGCCGAACAATCGAGATTATTACGAGCTACTGGGAGTTCTCAGAAACGCCAGTGACGAGGAAATTAAAAAGGCTTTCCGCAAGTTGGCCTTCAAGTACCATCCTGACCACAATAAAGAGGCGGAAGCTGAAGAGAAATTCAAGGAGATAAACGAGGCCTACGAAGTACTCTCCGATGCCAAAAAGCGTGCCTCTTATGACCGCTATGGCCGTGTAGCTACTGCAGATTTGTTTGGTTTCGAAGACTTCGGCTTCGGTGGCTTAGGTGACATCTTCGATGCTTTTTTCGGCGGCACCACTGCCAGAGCTCAACGTCGCTCCCCCCAAAAGGGAGCTGTCCTGCGAGCCAACCTAACCCTTTCTTTTGAGGAAGCTATTTTCGGAGCAGAAAAACAATTTGAGATTTGGCGCATCGAAAACTGCTCTGTATGTCACGGTCTCGGCAGCCAGCCCGGAACAAAACCTCAAAAATGCCCTAACTGTAACGGCAATGGTGAAGTACGCCGAGTCCAACAAAGCCTTTTCGGGCGCTTCATCCACGCTGCCACCTGTCCACACTGCAAAGGCGAAGGCATGGTTATTAACAACCCCTGCCGCCAGTGCAAAGGCAGCGGCAAAGAGAGAGTAAAACGCAAGCTGACGGTCACCGTTCCACCAGGAATTGACGAAAACTACCAGATGCGCCTCAGTAATGAAGGCGATACTGGAAAATACGGCGGCTCCCCCGGTGACATCTGTATTAACTTTTCCGTAAAACCCCATAAGTTCTTTGTCCGTAAGGGGAATGATATCCTCCATGAATTGCCCATTAATTTCGCTCAAGCTGCCCTGGGAGATAATATAGAAGTGCTGACCCTGGACGGTAAAGCAACATTTAAGATACCGTCGGGGACTCAGAACGGAAAGGTGTTCCGCATCAAAGGCAAGGGGGTGCCTCGTCTCAACAGCAAGGGGAGGGGAGACCAACTGGTCATAATCCGGGTAGTAACCCCGCAATCTATAGACGCCAATCAACGGCGACTTTTTGAAGAATTGGCTAAAACACTGCCCACGGCGACAATGTCTGAAGGCGAAGACCACGAAATAATCGATTAGATGGGAGATGCACCCATCGAGAATTAGACGATTGATTCAGGCTTCAGCCCGTTCTTGAACCGTATTGATGCCTCAGCTGGTGGCAGGGACTCGAACAACACGCTGTATACGAGATTTATAATTGGTGTTTCAAGTCTCAGCCTATTCGCCAAACTGTGGGCAGCTATAGCTGTATCAACCCCCTCAGCCACATGAGACATAGAAGCAATTATGTCATTCAAAGGTCGCCCTTTACCTAATTCGTAACCCACATAGTGATTACGACTCAATAGACTGTTGCCGGTAGCTATTAGATCGCCCAGTCCAGCCAGTCCATAAAAAGTGCCTGGCTTAGCTCCCAAGGCTATCCCTAGCGAAACAACCTCGCTCCAGCCCAGAGTGATAAACGCGGCTTTGGCATTGTTGCCCAGATCCAAGCCATCCATAATTCCAGCCCCCAAGGCAATCACATTCTTCAAGGCACCGCATAGCTCAACACCAACAATGTCATCGCTGACGAAAACGGAGAAATTTGGTGAATCTAGCAATCCCTGCACCTTTCTAGCAACCTCGACGCCCCGACCAGCTACTACCGAGGTAGCAGGTAAGCCTTGGTTAATCTCCCCAGAAAGATTCGGCCCAGATAGAGCGCATATCCTGTCCTGTGAAACAGAGGCAACCTCATCCGCTATTACCTCTGACATTCTTTTGCCAGTTTCCGCTTCCAGCCCCTTAGCTGCGCTTATCAGGATCATAGAAGCGTTTAAATGAGGATTACTCAGCCTCACATTCTGCCGCATGCGTTGAGCCGGCACGACACAGATAACAAACTCGGCTGAGTGTAACGCCTCGTCAAGATTACCGGTAAACGAAAGACAATCGGTAGAGACGTCTTTCGATAGGCACCCTTGGTGCCCCTGTCTTAGCTCCTTGGCCCTGACCTCAGTCCGCGCCCAAACGCTGACCATCACCCCTTTGTCTGCCAACAGCCTGCCCAGAGTATTACCCCAGGTAGTAGCGCCGATAACAGCAACTTTAGCCATAATTAGTCATCCCTTGAGAAGAGCGAATCGTCATGCGGTTACAGTCACGAAGCACTAATCACAGGCCTATCTCAGTGCGCTTTTGTCCATCCGACTCTCAGTCCCGGCTTGCAGCCTGCTGATATTGCTACGGTGTTGATAGACAATCAAAGCTGCGGATACTATGCTATAAACTAAGTAAACAGGGGGAGATACATCAGCCACCGTCAGTACCATGAACAGACACAAGATACCCAATGAGCCAAGTATGGAACCCAAGGACATGTATTTACTCAGCCAAACCGTCAATATCAAAATCGCACCACCGAATAAAGCAGCCACTGGGAAAATAGCAAACCAGCTACCAAAGTAAGCAGCTGCACCCTTACCACCACGAAATTTGATATACACTGACCAGCTGTGCCCCACCATCACCATCAAAGCCGTTATGACCTGACCCCATTGCCAATTAAGAGTAAAACCCGCTATGGACAGTACACTGTCACCTATAATGAATTTGGCCAGCATCACTGGCGCAAATGCCTTGGCTAAGTCAAGAGCCATAACTATGGCTCCTGCCTTGAAGCCTAGAACTCGCAACACGTTGGTGCCGCCAAGATTACCGCTACCGTGCTTAGAAATATCAATCCCTGCCATCTGCTTGCTGATTATTAAAGCAAACGGAATGGCACCCATAAGATAACCAATCACCGCAACAAGGACGAATTTAGCAACTATCATGCCTTCTCACCCCCACTTTCTGAAGCTTTCTTGATCTTACCTTCTTAAAAAGAAGCCGCAATGAGGTACCAGAAAACCCAAAGGTTTGCCGAAGCCTGTTCTCCAAATAGCGCTGATAAGAGAAGTGCACTAGCTCCGGGTCATTAACCAGGAGAGCAAAGGTCGGCGGATTTATGCCTGCCTGATAGGCACGAATAACTTCAAGCTGCTTTAAGCCTTTCCTTGGCCGCGTATGAGCCGTCACCGCCTCCTTAATGAGCTTATCCACTACTAGGTCTGGCAATTGCTTTTGTCTTTCTTGCCACACCTCCAGAACCTTAGGTATTATCCCATCTACGCCATGCCTAAATTTAGCCGAAACATAAAGAACGGGCACATGAGACATAAACTTTAACCGCTGCCGAATTTGTTGAGCATACGCTTCCTTAGGCTGTCCAGAAACAAGATCCCACTTGTTAATCACCAGTACCATGCCTTTACCCGCCTGCTTGATATAGCCAGCAATATGCACATCCTGAGCAGTAATAAATTCAGTGGCATCAGTAGCTAACAGGGCGACATCACAACGATTAATGGCGCGCAAAGCCCGAATCAAGCTGTAATACTCTATTCCTATACTAGCACGCCCACGCCGTCTGATACCAGCAGTATCAATCAGCAACAACTCCTGCCCTCGATAATTGAAAACAGTATCGACAGCATCCCGAGTTGTCCCCGGAACCTGGTCCACGATGGCTCTCTCCTCACCTACAATAGCATTCAACAACATTGATTTCCCTACATTAGGTCGCCCCACAATGGCTAACTTAGGCCCATCTGAATCAACAAAACCAATGGAAGGCTCGGGAAGAAGAGGAGTTACCGCCTGCAAAAGCCCGTTTATACCCCGACCATGCTGAGCACTGATGGCCAGTGGAGTGCCAACACCTAACTGGTAGAAATCGGCTATCTGGCTTTCCAGCCTGGCGTTATCTGCTTTATTAGCCACCAAAACTACCGGCTTATCGCAGCTACGCAGCCGGTCAGCTATATCACAGTCAGCAGCAATCACCCCATCACGAACATCCACCGCAAAGATAATCACATCAGCCTCAACTATGGCCGCCTCTACCTGACCCTTGACTTTTTGAGCCAAGGAAGAACCTGGCCTCAGTTCCAAACCACCGGTGTCAACCAAAGTCACTTCCCGTCCCTGCCAGGAAACATCAGCAAAGACGCGGTCGCGTGTTGTACCCGGAAGGTCTTCAACAATAGCTACCGACTCGCCTGCCAGGCGGTTAAACAGCGTCGACTTGCCAACATTAGCTCTACCAACTATAGCTACAACCGGCTTCATGTCTTACTTACTTTCGGGATAATAGTGGTTAATAAATAAAGAATACCACTTGTTAGTGGGTGCGTCCAGCCTTGCCAAAAATCTCAGCTAGCAACGCCTTTTGCAGGTGTAACCTATTTTCTGCCTGGTCGAAGACTACCGAGCATGGACTGTCCAGAAACCCAACAGCAACCTCCTCCCCATGATGGGCTGGCATAGGATGCATAAATATAGCATCCTTCTTAGCCAAAGACAATAACCGGTAATCAATCTGGTAGCCAGCAAAGGCTTTGCGGCGCTGCTCAGCCTCAACTTCTTGCCCCATGCTCGTCCAGACGTCGGTATAAACCACATCGGCATCCTCCACCGCCTGCTCAGGCTTCTCGGTTAAGAGGACCTGGCTACCGCTATGAGATGCAAATCCTTTAGCTGCCTGCACTATCTCATCCCTCACCGCATAGCCAGGCGGAGAGGCAATACGGAAGTTAATCCCGGTAAGTGAGGCTGCCAAAAGTAAACTATGAGCCACATTATTACCATCGCCAATAAAAGCCAGGTTCAAGCCTTTGAGTTTCCCTTTTTTCTCGTAAATAGTCACTATATCAGCTAGAGCCTGGCACGGATGCTCCAAATCAGAAAGAGCGTTAATTACTGGCACAGTTGAGCAACGTGCCAGTGTCTGCAAAGTTTCGTGAGAAAAGGTGCGGGCTATGATGCCATGGACATAGCGGCTGAGCACCCGAGCTACATCAGAAACCGGCTCTCGCTTGCCCAGACCTACCTCCTCGGGCGACAGGTAAAAGCTATAACCCCCCAACTGATGTATTGCCACTTCAAAACTAACCCGGGTCCGCAAAGACGGCTTCTCGAAGATAAGAACCAATATCTTGTCAGACAGCAATTGAGGCGTCGGCCCACGCTTGATTTTCAACGCTTGGGCAATGACTTTCTCAGCCTCCGCAGCGCTCAAATCGGCTACAGAAAGCAGGTCCTTTGTCTTCACTTTAACCCCCTCCCGTGAGTGAGCAATAGTATACCACGGCTGTCAACCTGTTATATAATGAGATAGCGTATTATCTAATCAGGCTTTTCTTTGGAGGAGAGAACTGCCCCAAACGCATGTGACCACGAGGCTTTAGCCTCGTGGTCACGACCCTGAAGGGTCGCGGCTTTAAGGAGGCATAAAATCAACTGAGGCAGGAGGAGTATATGGGTAAAAAGGGAAGACAAAGCGAGCCAAAATTCCAAGTAAATGACACAGTAACAATTAAGGGTGAAACCAAGCATGGGATTATTATTGATGTTAATTGGGTTGGAATGTCTGGAATTAATATTGATTTCCAGCGTGACTTGTACATTTATAAAGTGAAAATAGGAGATGCCGTCAAAGACGTTATCGAAGAGGATATTATTGGAAGCAAGTAAAGATAAGCAAATCAACCATGATTGAACTGAACCGCCGTCAACATGTTATATAATGAGATAGCGTATTATCTAATCAGGCTTTTCTTTGGAGGAGAGAACTGCCCCAAACGCATGTAGCCACGAGGCTTTAGCCTCGTGGTCACGACCCTAAAGGGTCGTGGCTACATGAGTTGGTGCATAGCCCGTGCTGGATTACGAACACATAGTCCTGTACTTCGTGTCATTCCGGAGGAACGGAGTGAAGTTATGGCTAAAGAAAAACCGTTACTCTTGCTTTTCGATGGAAATGCTCTGATACACCGGGCTTTCCACGCCTTACCCCCACTCACAATATCCAAGACCGGGGAAATGGTCAATGCCGTCCAGGGCTTTGCCAGCACATTACTCAAGGTGCTGAATGAAATCAAGCCGACTCACTGGGCTATTGCCTTCGACCCCCCCACACCAACCTTCAGACATGAGAAATTCGAGGATTACAAAGCTCAACGCCCCAAAACTCCCGAAGAGCTTATCAATCAGATAAAGCGGGTTCACCAACTGGTAGATGCCTTCAATATTCCCACCTTCGAAATCGATGGTTTCGAAGCTGATGACGTTTTGGGTACCCTGAGCTGCCAAGCTGGCCAGCAAAACGTAGACACCCTCATCGTTACTGGCGACAACGATATCCTCCAAGTTGTCTCACCTAACACAAAAGTAATGGCTCCAAGACGAACCTTCAGTGACACAGTAATCTACGATGAGGCAGGTGTAGAGCAGAAATACGGCATATCTCCCGAGCAACTTGCCGAACTCAAAGCCCTGGCCGGCGACCCCTCAGACAACATCCCTGGCATCCCCGGCATCGGCGACAAGACGGCAGCCAAGCTACTGCGACAATTCGGCAGCCTCGAGGGAATATATAGGCATATTGACGAAATAACTCCTGAGAAGCTACAGGCATTGCTCCGCGACCATAAAGCCCATGTTCTTCAAAATAAGGAGCTGGCGACGATAGTCACTGATGTGCCTATAAGTTTGAACCTAGATGCTTGCCAGGTCAGCTCTTACGACAGACATCAAGTAGTCGAACTTTTCCGTGAACTGGGATTCGTCCAATTGCTATCCAGACTGCCTGAGGAGATAGAAGGGACACTAACTGTAGCTCCCAGCCAGGCCATATCCAAGAAGGACTACCACATAATTAACACTGACCAAGCTTTAGATAAGCTTATTACCCAGTTGCTGACCGCCAAAGAATTCACCGTTGACCTGGAGACTTCCAGCAAAGAAGTCATGGCTGCTGAACTTGTCGGCATCTCATTGTCATCAACACCAGGTGAAGCCTACTACATACCGGTGGGACACCGTGGCTTAAGCCAAATATCCCAGCTACCATTGTCTCAAGTCATTGCCAAGCTTAAGCCTGTGCTTGAAGACGCCAAAATCCCCAAAACAGCCCACAACGGCAAATTTGATATGACGGTGCTTGCCGAATACGGGATAAAGCTTGAGAATTTGACCTTCGATACCATGATTGCCGCTTATCTGCTTGGCGAAAAATCCATCGGGCTTAAAGCGCTGGCTTTCAATAAACTCGGAGTCGAGATGACACCCATCACCGACCTAATCGGCAAAGGAGCCAAGCAGCTCTCTATGGCGATGATAGCAACAGAACAGGTTGCCGATTATGCCGCTGCCGATGCCGATATTACTCTAAGACTTAAAAACATGCTCGACGCCGAGCTGCAAAAAGAAGGACTATGGCAACTTTTCAGTGAAGTGGAGATGCCTTTAGTCCCGGTGCTGGTAGCTATGGAAAGAAATGGGGTCGCTATAGATGTTGAACTGCTGCGAGATATGTCTCACAGCCTGGGGAAAGAAATGCTCAGACTGGAAGCAGAGGTTTACAACAGCCTCGGCTACAGGTTCAACATAAACTCGTCACAACAACTATCCCGAATCCTTTACGAGGAGCTGAGACTCCCCAAGCCGCGCAAAACAAAAAGCGGCTATTCCACCGAAGCTGCAGCACTTGAAGAACTAAGAGAAACTCACCCCATAATTGGACTTGTCTTGCAATACCGACAGCTCGCCAAGCTGAAGTCAACTTACACCGATGCTTTCCCTGCCTTAGTCAACCCTAAAACAGGCAGGCTCCATACCAGCTTCAACCAGACAGGCACAACCACCGGCCGCCTTTCCTCCAGCGAGCCGAACATGCAAAACATCCCCGTAAGAGGCGAGCTGGGGGGGCGAATAAGGCAGGCCATTATCGCCCAGCCGGGGTGGTATCTCCTATCTGCCGATTATTCACAAATTGACCTCAGGGTATTAGCTCATATCTCCCAGGACCCTGAACTTATCGCCACTTTTCTGAGAGATGAAGATGTCCATACCGCCACCGCCTCCAGTGTCTTCAACATATCCCCGGACAAGGTGACATCAGAGATGCGTCGCGTGGCCAAGACGGTCAATTTCGGCGTAATCTACGGCATGAGCGACTATGGCCTGGAGCAAGCCACCGAATTCAGTCGAGAGGAAGCCGCCCAATTCATCACCTCCTATTTTGAAAAATACCCCAAGGTCAAAGAATATATCGAAAACACCAAAAGCCAAGCCAGAGAGCGGGGCTACGTGCAAACGGTGATGGGCAGGAGGCGCTACATACCTGAAATCAACTCGCCAAACCGGCAGGTCAGAGAAGCTGCCGAGCGAATGGCAATAAACATGCCGGTGCAGGGCACCTCTGCCGATATTATCAAAATCGCCATGGTCAACCTTCACCGCGAGATGGGAAACCGGAACTTGCGAAGCAAGATGACCCTCCAGGTTCACGATGAGCTTGTCTTCGAGGTGCCTCCAGAGGAGATAGACTTGATGAAGGAACTGGTCTCCCAGATAATGCCTCAAGCCTTAAAGCTCAGCGTGCCGCTAAAGATAGACATCAAGCTGGGCAAAAACTGGGCCGAGATGGGATAATATTCGACCTCAAAATACACATATGGAGGGCTTTACAGCTAATAGCGCCAATGCTAGATTTGACAAACCAAACTGCTTAGACGCCCTCAAAGTTAGCCTACGAATATGGTGCAGCATAAAAATCCGCTATTTGTCTGCGCGGCCCGAAAAACTTATGTTTCTGCTAGATAGAACATCCCAGAGCTTTCGCATCCCTTTTATAGTAGATTTTTACGTAATTTACTAATCGATACAATAATTATTTGTAACAGGATTATTGAAATATTGACATTTATTGTCAATTCTGTTATTATTGCGTTAGTAATATAACCAGAACCGATTTAAACATATTACGAGGTGGTTATTATGGTACGAACTTCGGAATCAAAAACAGAAGCCTTCCGGCGTTTAGCAACCAAAAGAACAAGCGCAGTGCTAGAACGGATTCGAGTTTTGGGGCATTGCGCAAATCCCCAACTTTATGAATATAGTGAGGAGGATGTCAGGAAAATATTCCAAGCTATAGAAAGAGAGCTAAGAACCATAAAGGCGAGGTTTCAGAACTCAAGCAAAGCAGAATTCCACTTGTAAAGCGGAGGTAAGCTATAAGTTTCTTGGGGGTTGATATGTATACTCTTGAGACAATCAAAACAGAGCAAATTGGTGCCGACTTGTCAAAGGTTGTTGACAAGATTATCAAGCAGTACGAAAGCTTCCCCAAGGCATTTCAGAAGGAAGCTATCCAGAACGCCTGGGATGAACGTTTAGACAAGAAAAAAGCAACGAATTGGGAGATAAAAATCTATACTGACAGTGCGGATGAGCAAGCTCACCTCGTAGTAGAAGATTTTGGTACTAAGGGAATGGATGAGGAGAGGTGGGATGCTTTCTTATCATTATGGAAACCCAAGAAGGAAGAACTAGATGCTGGTGGACAGGGTCAAGGGAAGTTTGTACTAATGGGAGCATCAAAGAAAAACATCCTTATCGTTGAGAGCATAAGCGATGAAATACTGTATAGATGTAAATTTCTTCAAAACGACAGGAAAAGTTGTGGAGAATGCTCCATCAAAGACTTTGTTCCAAATGCTCAAGCACTAAGCCATAAAGGGACAAAAATCTGGGTCTACGATATTAAAGGGGATTTCCTGAATTCGATTAATGCTCAAGAATTCGTTGATTCAATAGCTGAAACATGGTGGCAAATCCTAGCAGACCGCTTCGCTGCTAAGATTTGTCTTTTTGGCAAAGATATAATTCCACCTAAACTCCCTTCTCCGAGAGAGGAACTAACTCTTTTAGAAAACAAACCACTAGGAGATTTTGGAAGAATAAAAAGAATGGTCTTGCAGTTTTATGACGAACCTATAGCAGAAATTTTCCAAGGTGTAAGGGTCCAAAGGGCGAATATGATGATTGTTCGGATACCTTTTGAGGTTTACGACAAGGAATACCAGAATCGTTTTTCTGGGTACATTGAGTTTGATGATATTTTAGAACGTCTTTTGAAAGACATAGAAAGAACCGATCACTGTGGTTTCTTGTCAGAGTCACCGTGGAAGGAAATTAAAAGCCTGGTAAAAGAAGAAAGCGAAAAATTCGTTGACAAGATCATTCCCAAGAAGGCGGCACCAAAGGTTTTTCTTCCAAAAAACTTAAATACGATAATTCAAAAGGCTAATCAAATTATCATTGAGAACTGTCCTGATTTACAAGGTCCCGGAACAATTGTTCCGCCTATATCTAAAAAATCTAAACCGTTTTTAAGATTGGACTATCTGGTACTTAACAAAAGGGAAGTCAAATACGGGGACACTATTAAGCCCTCCTGCAGGGTGGTTAATGAAGCCGATGAAGACAAGAAATGCCTATTAAGGGTAGAGCTAAAAAGAGAAGGGCAAAGGTTTTTTAAAGAAGAGTACAAACTTAAAATAGGTGCCGAAGACAAAAAGCCACTAAAACTATCCGAAATAGAATTGACGAAGGAAGATTACCCAAAAGGTAAATATACTATAAGGGCCACGATTCAAGAAGATACGCACGACGTCGACACCAAGGCGACCAGTTTTTACTTAGAGATAAAAAGGGAGCCTGCAAAAAGAGGATTTATCAAAAATATTGAACCTTTCGAAAGCAACGAACCAATCAGAAATAAACCAATAAACAAGGGGGTCATAGAAATAAACTTTGCGCATAAAGACTTTCTTAATGTATATGAGGTATTTAGCAAAATGAAAAAGCAGAATGAGCAAATAGGCTTCTATCTCATCAAGATTTGTTTAGACGAAGCAATCAGTGCATTATATAAGGTGAAACTAAAAGATCTTGGCAATCAAGACTTAGATGACATAATAAAAGAAATCAACCGGTTAAAGGACAGGATGTACTATGAAGTCTACATCTAATGACAGGGGGAATAAGAAAATAGAACTCGGCAGAAGAACCAACGAGGGCTATAAATATGAGGCCAAGATTGACCTCAGTAAAGATCTCTCCTCCCAAATTACCAGAGTAATTAAAGAAAAAGAGATAAATGAGATTATAAGCAGGAAAGTTGAGGAACTTAGGGAAGCGATAAAAGGATTCCCTGACAAAGAACAGAGTCTCGAATACTATTATCAAACAGGTAGAAACCTATTATTCTTGGACAATGAATTATTCAGAGACATCGCTCCCTACAGTGTGTTTAGAAGAATTTTTGAGGAGCTACCAGAGATATTGCCAGGCTTAGGAAAAAGAGCCGTTGCCACAAAGCATTTAGACATCATGTTTAAGCTAGCCCATATAGACAGAAATGACTTGTCTAAAGCTTCATGGGATCAATGGTACGAAATAATGAAATTTAAAGATATTTACAAAAGACAAGATTTGCTTAAGCAAGCTCTGGATTACTGCAAATCGGGAATGTCTGGCCCCCGCCTACGCAAGGAAATTCAGGACCTTATGGGAAACTCGAGAATTATCTCTAAATAGATTAAACATAATATAAAATGACCAAAGCAATCAGAGCTAGGAATTGAGCTGCAGCGGAACGGATAAAGAGCCCACTTCACACTGGCTAGCCTCTCGTAACATGTCTATCAGAATTGGCAAAAACTGGGCCGAGATGGTATAGACTAACAAACATATCCTCCTTGAGAATCAAATGGCTTTTCTTAGAGCCTCTCCAGCAGTTGTTGCGCTGCCTTGGTGAGCCCGGGGTCAGTTGACATCTCAATACATTTCTCCAGGTCGCTCCTTGCTTTAGCCACCTCGCCACCCTTGCGGTAATAAGCATAAGCCCGATTAAAATATGCTTTGGCAAGCTCCGGGTCCAGCTCTATCGCCATCGTGCAGTCAGCTATAGCCTTGTCGAACTCCTTTTTGTTAATGTACATAAGGCCCCGGTTATCATAAGCTACAGCCAGCTTCGGGTCTAAATCTATAGCCTTATCATAATCGGCTATGGCTCTATCAAACTTGTACTGCCCGGCATAAGCCTCCCCCCTGTTGTTGTAAGCCATGACAAACCTCGGAGCAAGCACAATAGCCTTGTCATAATTAGCTATAGCTGATTGAAACTGCCCCCTATCGAAGTACACGCTACCACGATTATAATAAGCCTCAGCACGTAGGGGGTCAAGCTCAACCGCCTTATCAAAGTCAGCTATTGCTTTATCAAGCTCACCTTTCTTATGATAGGCAAGCCCACGGTTGTTATAAGCCATGGCAAACTGTGGGTCGAGCGCAAGCGCCTTAGTGTATTCCACAATGGCTTCATCATATCGCCCTTGCCCAAAGTGCTCATTACCTCTATTAAGGTGTTCTTTGGCCGGACTCATGCAGCTCACTACCATTAACGCAGTAGTAAAGGCAACGCAAGCCGCCAGTATAAGCCTTCCTTTGTAGTTCATTGTCAGCCTTCCGCTAAACACAACTGTGCGCTGCTTTTACCTGAAGATTATACCCAGCAGCTATTTAACACACAAGCACTTTAAGTTACAATACAAGAGTACAAAAACCAACAGGCAACTGAAGGGATAATAAAGGAGGTCAAACGTTGCCGGAACTGCCTGAAGTCGAAACCATAAAGAGCGAACTTTTACCACACATAATCGGACGACGGTTCACCGGCGTCATCGTCTACGATGCTAAGCCGGTGCGCCAGCCTTCAGTCGAAGAGTTTCGCCGAAAACTGGTAGGGCAAAAGATAACCAGCCTTGAGCGCCGCGGCAAGTACCTCATCTTCCACCTGTCCAGCGGCGACGTGCTGGTTACACACCTCAAGATGTCAGGGGCTCTGCTGCTGAATCCAAAACAAACTGACCGTCACGCCAGAGTCATCTTTCACCTCGACAACGGCAGCCAGCTTGTCTTTACCGACCGCAGACGACTGGGAGCCGTCTGGCTACTAGAAAATGAACAGGCTGTTACCGGCAAGCTCGGCCCCGAACCTTTAACTCCCAAATTCACCGCTGAGACTCTAGCCAAACGATTGCAGAGCCATCAGGCGCCGATAAAAGCCGTGCTGCTCGACCAGGCTTTCCTCGCCGGTATCGGCAACATGTACGCCGATGAAACCCTGTTCGCCGCCAGAATCCACCCGCTGCGGAAGGCAAACAGCCTGTCACCCCAAGAAATCAGAAATCTACACAAAGCCATCGTAGACATCCTGCGCTCAGCCATTGATAGCAAAGGCGCCAGCGTTGACACCTATAAACGCCCCGATGGTCAGCTGGGCACTGCCCATTTTAACTTCTGCGTCGCCCACCGCGGCGGCAAACCTTGTCCCGTCTGTGGCACAGCCATCCAGCGCCTTGCCATCAGAAACCGCGGCAGCTGCTTCTGCCCCAACTGCCAGAACCCCTAGACAGACGTGGTATAATTTATCAGGCTGTCTGAAAATGTAGTCCCGACCCTTTAGGGTCGGGCTCCCGAGGCTAAAGCCTCGGGGCTACATGTTTAATGTGTATCACCAATGAGCTATAATTTTTCCCACAAAGTGGGAGAGACAGATTGCCAGTTAGAGTTTAGACAGACGTGGTATAATTTATATTATTGAGGATAAAGGAGGTGGAAAATGTGAACACGTTAGAGCACAAAAATTAGCCATCCTATCAATCGAACTTGAAAGGAGGTAAATTTTGAGAAAGGCGATTTTTATTTTCCTCGGTTTATTCCTTGCACTGTCGATGTTCTCTTTCCCCGCAGACACGATAAGTGCCCAAACAACGTCCACTCCACAATTATCTACATCTTTACCAGGCGCCATAACAGCGGATGAAAAAGCATTGATAGATGACATCCTAAAAGAACTTGATCAAGCCCGGAAATTAACCAACGACAAGAATATCATAAACCAGATAGGAGTCATCAAAGACTGGGTCAAGAAGATGCAGGGTCTCGCAGAGCGTGGTGACACAAAAGCGGCCCTTGAAATCAAGTACACCATAGCTAAGCGGCTAGAATGGCTAATAAACCAGTTACCTCTGGCCACACCCGGCACGACAGCGGCTGTTGCCGCCGTACCAGCCCAAAACCCACTGTATGATGAGCTAGTCAGAATCCGAGCTAAAATAGACAGGCTCATAGAGCTAGAGGAGAGGGAAATTCCAACCGAAAAGCCACCCCCTCCACCTGAAATCCAACGCCCGCCGGAGATGGAAAAACTGATTGTTTACTCAGCCAAGTTCCTCTGCGGTCCGGCATTTGGCGGGGAAGGCGTTCAGCCCGGCTCCTACTCCACAGCCATCAATGTCCATAACCCGCATAACGACACTGTCTATTTGTTCAAGAAAGCCGTTATTGCCCAGCGAGAGGATGAACCCAGGGGCCGAATATCTGCCTTCCATAAAGTTCGTCTGGCACCTGATGAAGCCATTGAGATAGACTGCATTGATATCAAGTCACTCCTCGGTCCTACACGAGAAGAGACCGTGCCAACTGCTCTACCCCAGCAAACGCAAACCTTGCTCCAAACCAGCGCAGTTAGCATCATGGAAACAAATCGTCTAATTTATTTTATCAAGGGCTTTGTAGTTATTTACGCCACAGCGCCCCTGGATGTAGTTGGCGTCTATACTGCCAGTACCTCCGCTGGCTTCGGCCTCGATGTCGAACAAATACCACGCAGCACCGTCGGCGTCCGTCCCATACCTATTCCAGAAGAGCCAGAAGGAGAAGTATGTCCACCGGAATGCCGCGATTGCCTGACGAAGGAGCAGGCAGGTAAGAAATACGGGCCTGGTGGCGCTGTTACGTGCCAAGAACAACCGTGCGGATGGGATAAAGATCCACAAACAGGCGAGCGGATACCTATGTATTGCTGGAAGCCAACCGAGGAAGCTAAATGCCCCTATGGATGCGTCTGCCTATATAAAGAGGATGCCTACAAAAGATATGGACAAAACGCTGTTCTTTGCCAGGAACAACCCTGCGACTATGATGAACGACAGACCCCTCTGTACTGCTGGAAACCAGCTGAGGAAGTCCAATGCCCGCAAGGATGTTTCTGCGCCACAGAGGCAGAAGCCAGGGAATACGGCTACACCTGGTGTCAGAACCAGAAAATAGCGTGTGGCAAGGATGCCACCACTGGCGCCGACAGGTACTGCTTCCAGAAGCCAGTCGAGCAGGCTTGTCCACAAGGATGCTACTGTCTAACCAAGGACGAGGCCTATGGTAAATTGGGGTCCAATGCTACTCTGTGCCAAGACCAGCCGTGTGGGTATGCTGCAGGTGCGACAGGTGCTGTGCAAACCGCGAAGTATTGCTGGAAACCAACGGAGCAGATTCAATGTCCACAGGGATGTTACTGCCTGACCAAAGAAGAGGCAGGCAAACGAGGTTACACCGCATTATGTCAAGAAAAGTCATGCGGAACTGATACCAGTGGAGTCCTTATGTACTGCTGGAAGCCAGCTGAGCAAGTGCAATGCCCACAAGGATGCGTATGTGCCACCGTCGATGAGGCAAGGAAATACGGCTACGTTTATTGCCAGAACCAACAGATACAATGCGGCACCGATAGATATTGCTTCCAACGGCCAGCCACCACAGAGGTTAAACCTACGCCTGGCAGAATACTCATCGACCCCGCCCAGGATAGAAACCCAGTGGGCACCCAGCACACCATCACAGTGGTTGTCTACGACACCAACGGCAAACCGATGGCAAATGTAAGAATATATATTAAACACACCGGCGCTAATAGCTTCGCCCCGATTGAGCTTACCACCGACGCCAACGGCAAGGCAAGCTATTACTACACCGGCAAAAACACCGGCATCGATACCATCGTGGCTACTGTGAACAACTTGTCAGCCAAAGCTACCAAGGAATGGTACAGCCTTAGGCTGCCAACACCGACCGTCAAATGAAGTCCAAGCAGAGCTGGGGAATCTTCTAGAAGGCTCCCCAGCTCTCACCTAATTTCAAGCTTATCCAAAGCTCCTCTGAGCCGCTTCAGACATTGCCCCTTGCCCAATACCTCCATCGTCTGAAACAGAGGCGGAGCTGCTGTCCTTCCCGTAATCGCTACACGCAGCAGACCAAAAAATGCGCTGGTCTTCAATTTAAGCTCTTCAGCCAATGGCCGAAAAGCAGCCTCTAGCGAAGCTGCATTCCAATCCTTCAACCCATCCATCCTGACAGCCGAAGCCTGGAGACTTTTAATCGCTTCAGCTTTCTCGATTTTACCCAGGAGCAGCCCGATATCATATTCCAGTTCATCAATAAAGAAAAATTCGCTGAGCTGTGGCACTTCAGCCAGAGTTCTAGCTCTTTCTTGAATAAGAGGCATAATTTGACGGATATAGTCGGTATCTAATGGACGATTAACTTCCATCGGCAAATCTTTTTCTAAAAAGGGCATAGCTCGCCGGGAGAATTCTTCTGCACTCAAGCCCCTGAGATAAACCCCATTCATCCAATCGAGTTTATCTTTATTGAACACAGCCGCAGTTCTGCTTATCCGCTCCAGGGAGAAATGCCTTACTATCTCTTCTCGCGTCAAAAGCTCCGTCTTGTCATCCAACGACCAGCCAAGCAAAGCTAAAAAGTTAAACATCACCTCGGGTAAATAGCCTTGCTCTCGATATTCAGTGATGGCCGTAGCTCCATGCCGCTTACTCAACTTCGCCCTATCAGGCCCCAGAATCATAGGCAGATGGGCAAACTGCGGTGGCTGCCAACCGAGTGCCTGGTAAAGCAAAACATGACGTGGTGTGCTAGATAGCCACTCATCAGCCCTGAGAACATGGGAAATCGCCATCAGGTGGTCATCAACTATATTAGCTAGATGGTAAGTAGGATAACCATCAGACTTGAGGAGAACGAAATCGTCAAGTGTGCTGTTTTCAAAAATTATCTGACCACGCAGCAAATCATTGAAAGAGGTTTGGCCTTCAAGAGGCGTCTTAAAACGAACCACTGGGATAATCCCGCTCGCCTCCATCTCAGCCCTTTGTTCTCGTGTAAGATTGCGACAGCGGCGGTCATAGCCCGGTGGCTGCTTTCGCTTTATCTGCTCCTGACGCATCGACTCCAATCGCTCTGTAGGGCAATAGCACTGATAAGCTAGCTCCTGCTTCAGCAACCTATCAGCCACCTCACGGTAAAGCTCCAGCCGCTGTGACTGGAAATAAGGGCCTTCATCCCAATCAAGCCCCAACCAGCGCAGACTCCCCAAAATAACATCTGCCACTCCCTCCACCAGGCGAGCAATGTCGGTATCCTCAATCCGCAAAATAAAAACGCCGTTATTATGCCGGGCAAAGACCCAGTTAAACAGAGCCGTCCTGATGTTACCCAGATGAGGATAGCCGGTTGGACTGGGAGCAAAACGAACCCGAACCATCGCTTCAGACATAGCTAGCTTGGCCTCGAGCATAATGTCCCGTGAAAGCAACCTGCCTTACTGGCAGCTTCACTACGTAGGTATCAGCAATCTTATCATGTATCCCCTGTTTGCGACCGTCAAAGGCAACCCAGATAAAGCCGATAAACAGGGTTACCACCGAGACGATGTATCCTAAAAAACGGCACAGCGCACATTGCCATTTAACCGGAGAACTGTCAGTTCGAATAACCTTTATCCCCAAAGCCATCTTCCCCGGCGTCTGACCCCGCCATACCCAAAAGCCCAACCAATAAGCAACCGATATAACTAACCCGCTCGTCACCCAGATTACCGGAGCAGGGAAAAAGCAGGCTATAATCCCAGCAATAAACCCTAAAATTAAGAGGTCAATAACACCTGCCCCGAGCCTAACCCAGAAGCCAGCATACTCTAAGGCAAACTCTTTTGGCTTCTTCTCCAACCCAAATTCCTTTCGAAAACGCTAGCCTTACTGCACGTTCCTGGATTTACTGAAGGCAACAAATCATCCCACAATGCTTATGTAATCAGAGGAATATCCTGAGAAGATACAGAGAACGATTAATAGATTACTGCCAAATCCTTACTTTTTGGTCAGGATACGGTACATGCCTTCAAGTTCGTTCAAGCGTCTCCTGATCCGCTCGGTTAGCTGCTCAGCCTGCTTCAAGGCATTCCGGGTATCTTCAATGTCAGTTGTGATTTTGAACAGTAACTCGTTTCTCCGGACTGCCGAATCAGCTTCAAAAGTCTCCAGACTACCATACTCACCGTACTCGGCCTGTAACTTCGAGTATAAGTCACCCTCGCGTCCCATCTGATCTTTCTTTATTTGACCAAAAGACTTATCAGCACCCTTCATCTTTAATACCTCTCTTCAAATACAATTTAACACATTATCCATGCGCTAAGCAATAGGGAAAGGCAAAAAATTAAAATCTTTGCCGCCTATGAGTCGGATAGCCTGTTTCAAGTCTGAAGGCAATTCACAGGTGAACTCTCGATACTCACCGCTGGCAGGTAAACGGAAACCCAATCGGTAAGCATGGACGAACTGCCGCTTAACATAGGCTGACCTGACACCATATACCGGGTCACCAACGACCGGATAGCCTATAGCCGATAAATGGACTCGTATCTGGTGAGTCCGGCCAGTCTCAGTGCTAATCTCAAGTAAGGTGTATTCACCCAGATATTCCTTCACCTTATATTTGGTCCTGGCTTGTCTGCCACCAGAAACTACCGCCATGCGTTTGCGATTAGATGGGTCACGCCCGACAGGAGCATCGATAATGCCCTGACTCGGAGTCACTTTGCCTTTAACTAAGACAAGGTAGCCCTTGGATACTGACCGGGCTTTGAATTGATTAATCAGATATTGCTGAGCGGCGCTATTCTTGGCGATAATCATCAACCCCGAGGTATCCCTGTCCAAACGGTGAACTATACCCGGCCGCATGGCATCACCAAAGTTAGCCAAATCTGGACAACGAGCTAAGAGGGCATTGACCAAGGTATGGACGGTATGTCCCGGAGACGGATGGACAACTAACCCAGCCGGCTTGTCTATCAGCAGAAGGTCATCATTCTCATAAATCACATCCAGGGGAATAGATTCAGCAACAAGTGAGACCTGTTCGGGAGGTGGCAAGCTAACATGAATCTCGTCTCCAACGTTCAACTTCTGGCTTGCCTTGGCTCCACACCCATTAACCTGAATATAACCCTGCTCGATCAACTTCTGAAGGCGGGAGCGTGATAACCCGGGGTACTCCCTAGCCAGATATTTATCAAGGCGAATTGCTGATTCAGCAACCTGCAATATTTTAACTTCTGGCTCCAGAGGAACTGACATCTCCTTTTCTCAGCGCCCGAAAGATGAAAACAGCCAAAACTATAGCACCAACAGTTATGGCTGAGTCAGCGGCATTAAATACTGGCCAGTGAAAATCACGCCACAGGCGAACATCAATAAAGTCGGTAACATAACCAAAACGAAGACGGTCTATCAGATTGCCTACAGCACCGCCAAAAACCAGACCCAGAGCAAAGCTGCTCAGCAAGCTAATCCGGGGAAGATAGCGATAAAACAGCAAAATAGTCACCAGCCCAACTATAGCGACTAGAATTAACAGGAAAACTTGGTTAGCGAAAAGACCAAAAGCCGCACCAGTATTCCGTACATTGGTCAAGCTTAAACAGCCAACCAAGGGGATTGTTTCATAGAGGTCTAAATAAGACCTAACCCACAGCTTGCTTATCTGGTCTAAAGCCACCACAAAGGCAGCAATGATGAGGAATAATCCTCCCCGCCACCCACTACCTTGCCGTTCTACTTCTGGCATTCTTCGCCTGGCTCGCTTTACACTCAAGACACAGGTTCGCGTGCGGCAATGCTTCAAGCCTAGCCAGCTCTATGTGCCGACCACATAGGTCACATATACCATATGTGCCAGCTTCATACTTCTTAAGAGCGTGCTCCACTTCCGCCAGAGCGTCAGTCAACCGTCTCTCCAGAGCCAGCCTCTTCTCTAACTCAAAAGCCTCAGTAGCCCCCTCCTCCCTCTTCCCAAAAGGACTGCCTTCCCGCTGTTCATCGGCAGACTTCTTCTCAGCCTTAAGCTGCTGAAGCTCATAATTCAAACTCGTCTGCTCTTGTTTTAAACGCTCAAAAAGCTCAGTAAAATTGGTCATTTCGCAAACCTGTTCTAGCATTCTGTAAAAACTATTCTAGCCTATGCTAGCTATGAAAGCAAGCTAGTCAACCATAACACGTAGCTGGCGTATAGCGCCTATCGCCTGTCCCCGCCAGTGATTATTGGCGAAGATAAAAGTCTTTTCAGTTAGACTCTTCAGCTTGCTTATCCGGGGCAGCCATTCCTTCAGCTCCTCGACTGAATAAGTATAATCATACCTTTCGTAAGCGTGTTCATGCTGCCACCACTTAGCTGCATTACGTCCATGAAAACGCACATAGCCAATACTACTGGTAACCTCAGCCAAAGGAGGCAGAAGCTTCGGCAACTGCGGCTCGTCAACACAGCAGAAACCAAGGTTACGGTTTCGCAGCCAATCGAAGACTTCGGGCTTCAGCCATTGAGAGTTGCGAAATTCAACAACCACCGGTAAATCACCCAGCCGTTCCCGAAAAAGCGCCAGGTAATCACAATTCTGACGACTGAAGCCAAAGCTATAGGGAAATTGAGCTAACACACAGCCCAGCTTACCGGCATCAATAAAAGGTTGGAGCATATGAACAAAAACTACGAAAACCCTGTTATCTTGCTGACGCTGATGCGTCATCTCCTGATTCGCCTTAACTGAAAACAAGAAACCATCTCCAGTCTTATCAACCATAGCTTCCAGAACAGAAAGCTTAGGTAAAGCATAAAATGTAGAATTCAGCTCTAAAGAATTGAATTCACGGGCGTAGTAACCCAGCCACCCCTGCCGCGGCATCCCACGAGGATAGAAGTTACCTACCCAATCATTATAGCTAAAACCAGATGTTCCGAAGTAAAGCACACCTTAGTCTAGCACAGCCCTCAGCAGAAACAAAGCTAACTCAGAGGCTGTCCGAAAACTCTAACTGACAATCTGTCTCTCCCGCTTTGTGAGAAAATTATAGCTCATCGGTGATACACACTAAACATGTAGCCCCGAGGCTTTAGCCTCGGGAGCCCGACCCTAAAGGGTCGGGGCTACATTTTCGGACAGCCTGAGAAACGATTAAATTTTCGATTTACTATGAAGCTAAATAGCTTGGATGATAGCCCATATCCCAACTATAATTAGATAAATCCCTATAAGATAGTTGAGTATTTTGGGGAAAATCATCACTATGATGCCGAAGATAAGGGTCAATATACCCATCAGCAAACCACTTACTTGTAACATAGAAACGTTCCCTCCTTCCTGAAATAGCTTATATACCACACAAATTGGCGGTTAATGCTCCTAGAGATACCCTGCTTACCTCAAATAGAATGCTCTTATCTATTTATAAGAGCCAGCACACCCCACACTATCAAAAAGATACCGACAATTAGGTACAGCGGCAACCATTGAAACAAAATCAACACGCCAGCGACTATAGCGATAATCGCCATAGTGACACTACTGATGCTTATAGTCTTTTTAGCCATATGAACATAAACCTCCTTCAGTTTATTTGCTGCCTATATTATTGATTTTTGGCTATGCTGTCAATATCAGCAGGGCATCGAGTCATGAAGGAGTGTAGCGACCAAAGAATCTCACTCAGGAACAATGCCAGCAAAAAAGCAGCGGATGGTCCCTTCCAGGACAACATCCGCCGCTGCAGCCGTCAAGCGAATCGGAGAAAGCCTTATACTTCCCTGAACTCGCCTTCTACAGTACCTTCCTCGCCACCAGGAGGTCCACCCGGAGCTTCACCACCGGGAGCCTCACCACCAGGCGGAGGCGGTGCTCCAGCCTGCTGATAAACGGCAGCACCGATCTTCTGCATCGTTTGAGATAGCTCTTCCACTGTATTGCGAACATAATTTATATCTGTTCCTTGAAGAGCCGAACGCACCGCAGCTATCTTGCCTTCAACTTCCTGCTTCAAGTCAGCCGGTATCTTGTCTCCTTGTTCGCGGAGCGTTCGTTCAGCAGTATAAACCAAGGTATCAGCCGTATTCCGAGTCTCCACCTCATCTTTCTTTCTGGCATCTTCAGCAGCATAAGTTTCAGCTTCCCTAGCCATCTTCTCCACTTCACCCTTGCTCAGACCACTGGAGGCAGTAATGGTAATCTTCTGCTCCTTGCCCGTACCCTTGTCCTGTGCCCGGACTTCCAGAATGCCATTAGCATCAATATCAAAGGTAACCTCAATCTGGGGCATGCCTCTCGGGGCCGGCAAAATGCCGTCAAGTACGAAACGGCCTAAAGTCCGATTATCCGCTGCCATGGGACGTTCCCCCTGCAGCACATGGATTTCCACGCTGGGCTGGTTATCAGACGCCGTGCTGAAAATCTGGCTCTTTCTGGTGGGTATTGTGGTGTTCCTTGGTATGAGCTGTGTGGCCACACCGCCCAGTGTTTCTATACTTAAAGTAAGCGGCGTAACATCAAGCAGGAGAACATCTCTTACATCTCCCTTGAGTACACCAGCCTGGATAGCTGCACCTAGTGCCACCACCTCATCAGGATTAACGCCTTTAACGGGCTCCTTGCCAAAAAACTGGCGCACCATATCCTGAACCTTGGGCATTCTCGTTTGACCGCCAACCAGAATCACATCGCTTACCTTGGCCGCAGTAAGTTTGGCATCAGCTAACGCTTTGCGGCACGGTTCTATGCTCCTTTCCAGCAAGTCCATGGACAACTGCTCCAGCTTGGCTCGCGTTAGAGTTATATTCATGTGCTTGGGCCCGGAGGCATCAGCCGTGATGAAAGGCAAATTTATCTCCGTCTGACCCACTGTGGATAGCTCGCGCTTTGCTTTCTCGCCAGCATCCTTCAGTCGCTGCAGTGCCATCCTATCCTGTTTCAAGTCCACACCCGATTCCTTCTTAAACTCATCACACAGCCAGTCTATAATTCTCTGGTCAATATCATCGCCGCCGAGATGAGTATCACCGTTGGTTGACTTAACTTGGAATTGGCCTTCACCAAGCTCAAGTATGGAAATGTCGAACGTGCCACCGCCGAGGTCATAGACAGCGATAGTTTCCTCCTGCTTCTTATCCAGCCCGTAAGCCAAAGCTGAAGCGGTTGGCTCGTTTACTATACGTATCACATTCAACCCAGCAATGGTTCCAGCATCCTTGGTCGCCTGGCGCTGGCTGTCATTAAAATAGGCCGGCACCGTAACCACCGCATCGATGACCTTCTCGCCGAGGTAAGCCTCAGCATCAATCTTCAGCTTCTGCAGAATCATGGCTGAGATTTCCGCCGGGCTATACTGCTTGCCCCCCATCACCACCCAAGCATCGCCATTACTGGCTTCGACTATCTTGTAAGGCAGGCGTTTTATATCATACTGAACTTCGGAGTCTTTGAATTTGCGCCCCATTAGCCGCTTGATGCTAAAAATAGTGTTCTCCGGATTGGTAATCGCCTGCCGCTTTGCCAGCAATCCCACCAGCCGTTCGCCCTTCTTATCAATAGCCACTACCGAAGGTGTTAGCCTTTCCCCCTCAGCATTGGGGATTATTTTCGGTTCACCACCTTCGATAACCGCCACCAGACTGAACGTGGTTCCTAAATCAATACCAACTGCTTTGCCCATACTGTCCTCCTTCTGACACAAAGTTCTTTATGATTATTCTCATTTTCTACTCTGTTTCCCTGTTCAAATCTTCCTCACCCTGTTTGGCAACTTCATCGGCCAATGATTCGCCACCCTTCCCCACCACCACCTGTGGCGCCCGAAGTAACTTGTCCTTCAGTTTATATCCCTTTCGAACCTCATCCAGTACCACACCTTCCACACCTTCCTGCTGGGCTACTGCTTCATGAAGGCTCGGGTCGAATTTCTCGCCTACACACTTCATTTCGGCCAGCCCATGTTTATTCAAAACATCAAACAGCATACGCTGAATCTGCTTAAAACCGGTAATCCAACTGAGGCCTTTACCCGCAGGACTAACTCCTTCAAAAGCCCGGCCAAAAGCATCCAGCACCGGCAATATATCGCAAACCAGTGTGGAGTTGGCCCAGTTTATCAGCTCTTTTTTTTCCTGTTCCTCACGCGTTTTGTAGTTTCTAAAATCAGCCTCAGCCCTCTGCCAGTTAGCCAAATACCTTTCAGCCTTCTCCTTCTCCTGAGCAAGAACCTGCTTTAAAGACTCGATATCCGCTTCTTCGGCTAGCTCAGACACTTCACTCTCAGATGCCACTCTGTCTTCTTCAGCCAATCTAAAGCCTCCTTATAGCAACTTTAATCGCCACGGCAAACTCCAGCCACCAGATCGCTCAATATCTCGGACATATAGCCCACCGTAGAAATAGCTCTGCGGTAATCCATCCGTGTTGGGCCAATCACCCCGATGGTGCCACCAACCTGACCAGGGATACCATAGCGGCTGAAAACCAAGCTCAAATCACGCAATGTCTCATCTCGATTCTCTTCACCGATCACGACCTGCACTCCAACATCGCTCGACTGCCGGGCGAAAGCGGAGCTAAGCCACTCCTTAGTCTCCATCAGCTCCATGATACTCCACATCCTGTCCTTGTGAGCGAACTCAGGTTGTCCAAGCATCAAGCGCAATCCTTCAAGATAAGGTTGTTCATATTCCAACTCATCCTCAACAGCCATTATGTCAATCACAGCTCCAGTCACTTGCTCCTCTTCCGAGGAAAGCCCTGGCTTCTTAGCCAAAATCTCGGAGCTTGTCAGCCCCGAATAAGCTGCGTTTAATTTGCTAGCCAGGATTGTTAGCCGTTCTTGGGCGACCGGTTCCTCGAAAGACAAAAGCTGCCGCTTGAGTATAGCCTCGCTAAGTACCAAAACCATAAGAGCCACGAACTCTTGCAAGGCTACCAGCTCTAAGTGCCTGAACCGACACTGTCTCGGCTTAGGAGAAGTGACCAAAGCTGCATTTCTAACCAAGCGTGCTGCAATAGTTGCCGCCAGCTTCAGCCACCTCTCAAATTCCTCTTCCACCTCATGGAAAAGTTTCCGAATGTGATACTGCTCCTCCAAGGGAAGCTCGGCTTCCTTAGTCAGCGACTCCACATAATGGCGATAACCTCTATCTAAAGGCACACTGCCAGATGAGGTATGAGGTCGGGTAATATAGCCCGCCTCCTCAAGATATGCCATGTCATTGCGAATAGTCGCTGGACTCACCCCTAGCTCATAATTACGGAAAATAGTCTCCGAAGCTACAGGCAATGCCGTAGCAATATACTCGCTGACTATTATCCTCAGAACAGCTTCTCTTCTCGGAGTTAAACCTTTCAACATTTTTAGCACTCTCCCCCCAAGACTGCTAACTGCTATAATTTACCACTATATCAAAAATATGTCAAAACCGAAAAGGCAATAAATAAGGCGGCCTTAAGGCCGCCTTATTTAAACCACCAAATAATCTAGTGTTACCTCTCCGAATAGGTAACCTCAAGAACGACTTCTGACCATTCAATAAATTCGGCAACATGGTTGCCGTTAGTCACCTTCATAAATAGAGCTTCCACCTGGAAGCGGGTAACAGCCGCTGCGGCAACATTAGCTATTTCTTGAGTTATATCCAATACAATCGGTTGACTGGTCAGGAGAGGGACGGTTATTAGATTACTACCGGTATAAGCAAATTTCGGCAGCTTATCACCATACGTGACCTTCCACATGCGCAGCCCGCCAAGTCCCGTAGTGCTGGGGAATGGGTTTCCAGCTATAGCCCTCGTAGTGAACTTCAAGCTGGCGCTTTGTATATTTTTCCCCGCCAGGCTCCAAACATCAAAGCTCCAGAAAGCACAGTAGCCAATATTTTTATCATCATCTCCAGCCAGGGTTCTGGAATTGTCTGCACGATTCTCCGACGATACTGTTCCAGTCTCCTCGGCAACCGGCGTGATAGTTACTGTCCTTACGGCTGCCGCCACGGTAACCATCACATTGCCCTTGGTTTCGCCGCCTCTGCCATCGCTGAGAATAACGGTAATATTGTAGTTTCCACCTTTATTAGGCGCTTTCCAGGTAACCTTGTTGCCCACGCCAGTGATGCTCCCCTCGCTGGCCGACCAGCTATATCTGACCACATCGCCATCAGGATCGGTAGCAATACAGGTAAGCGTCGTGCTGCCTCCATATAGAATCCCAGATGGGCTGGCGGTCAGGCTAGAAATCTGCGGCGACTGATTAGCACCAACCGTTATGGTCAAGCTAGCCTGCGCCGAACCACCTTTGCGGTCTTCCACGGTGGCTGTGATGGTATAAGTCCCGTAATTCGGTGGAGCTTTCCAGATAACAATGGGACCGGCACCGCTGAAGTCACCGCCAGTGCATGCCCACTTGAAATCTAACTGGTCACCATCTGCATCCTGGGCTATACACTGAATTTCAGTGTTCCCTGAAGGATAAAGCTGCATCTTCTCCGCCACCATACTTGAAATTACCGGCGGTTGATTACCGCTCGGCGTGGGCGGTAGTGGCGGTGGCGGCGGCGCTTCGCGTGTACCACAGGCACCGCCCAGCATGGCTACTACAGCCAGCATAACCAGGACTATACCGAAGCCGCTTTGGGAAATGTTCATCTTCATTTACCTCCTTAAAAGTATATCTCAACTCAACGCTGTCAACAATCAGAGCAAACCCATAATACTCGTCAAGACTACTGTCTCGTGCTTGCGGCAATATCATAGCTTATAATCTTCCAGGCGTCAGGACCAACGGTCTTAACACTGAAATCCCACACCTCACCCGGCCCCAGATTCTCCTTAATAGCTGATGCTTTAGCTATGAACTTGCCATTCTTATCATAGAAATTAACTGCTATCATGGCAAACCTTATGGTAACATTGCTAACATTCTGGGCTCTGCCGATGACCACGGCTGAGCTTTGAGGTGCACCACCAGTGAACTCATGCACCGTCATGCTATGGCTCAGTATTTTTAGTTCCCCACCTGAAAGTTTACCATCGCGTGTCCCTGGTTTGGTACACCCAAAAGAACCAGCCAACAGAACCAGCATCAAAGCTATGGTTACAACCCTAACTGTCCCTCTCATTATCCACACACTCCCCTTGCAATACTTGGAATTGTCTCCTTCCCTATCGTCGACCACAACAGCCCCGATTGGGTCTGGGAATCACGCTTACTGTTAAGGTAGCCTGGGTGCTGCTACCAGTCCCATCTTCAGCGATAACCATAATGTGATAGTCAGCATAACCAAATCATGCCCAACTTCGTTCCGTTAGCACTCGACCGTAGAAATGCTTCCTCCGCCAAACAAGCTAGCAACAGTATACACAGGCGTGGCAATTTTAGCAAACAATCACGGCTGTTGACCTTGCTTTGACAGGATGGTATCATTCTCTAGATTTCCCGGAGATACAGGATTGGCTGACAACGCCAGGCAAGATACCGAAATCGCTCGATTTCTTAAGCTAGAAGCTAGGCGGCAAAAGGAAACTATAAATCTTATTGCCGCCGAAAATTTCGCCAGCCGAGCGGTGCTCGAGGCTCAAGGCTCCATGCTAACCAATAAGTATGCCGAGGGCTACCCCCAACGCCGCTATTACGCCGGCTGCCCCAATATAGATGCCATAGAAAGCCTGGCAATTGAGCGAGCCAAGAAACTGTTCAATGCTGAGCATGCCAACGTCCAGCCCCATAGCGGTAGTCAAGCCAATATGGCGGCCTATTTCGCCTTTCTCGAGCCCGGCGATACCGTTATGGGAATGAGCTTAAGCCATGGCGGTCATCTAACTCACGGCGCCCCAGCCAATTTCTCAGGGAAATGGTATAACTTTGTCCCCTACGGGCTCGACCCAGAAACTGAAAGGCTTGACTACAACAATGTAGAAAAGCTAGCCCTAAAGCACAAGCCAAAGCTTATTGTCGCTGGAGCCAGTGCCTATCCCCGAATTATCGACTTCAGCCGTTTCCGCAGCATAGCCGATGCCGCTGGCGCGCAGCTTGTGGCAGATATGGCTCACATTGCCGGATTAGTGGCTACCAATTTACACCCCTCTCCAGTACCTCATTCCCAAATAATCACCTCATCCACCCATAAAACCTTGCGCGGTCCCCGCAGCGGATTTATTTTATGCAAAGAAGCGCTAGCTTCAAAAATAGATGCCGCCGTTTTCCCCATGATGCAGGGGGGACCGTTGATGCACGCCATAGTTGCCAAAGCTATAGCCTTCTTTGAAGCCATGCAGCCTGAGTTCGCCACCTATCAGAAGGCAGTACTGGAAAATGCTCAAGTCCTCGCCGCTGAGTTAAAGCAGCATGGCTTGCGACTGATCTCCGGCGGCACCGACAACCACCTAATCCTTGTTGACCTTACCCAGACCGGAATAACCGGTATAGCCGCTCAGGAAGCCCTTGAGGCTGCTGGTATCCTGGTAAATAGGAATTCCATCCCCTCCGACCCCAAGCCACCACAAATCACCAGCGGCATCAGGCTGGGCACACCAGCTATTACAACAAGAGGCTTCGGCCCCAAGGAAATGAAGATTGTCGCCTCTTTCATTATCAAGGTGCTTTCCCACCCCGAAGATAAAAAGATACAAAAGGAAGTAGCTGAGCAGGTCGTCTCCATGTGCCACGGTTCCCCCACCCCAGGAATAGACTGAGAGTGCTTATTTGTCATTGCAAGGGGCGTAAGCCCCGAAGCAATCTCAGGGATTGCCACGCTTCGCTCGCAATGACAGAGAGGAGTCACCCAACAATCTCGATAGATCAGCCTTTGACATAAGAAACTTCTTCCTTTCAGAAAGTGAGAGGCTTAAAGGGTCAGAAATTGACAAATATCTCTACAAAATTTGCCATTGAAACCAAAGAGCTAACCAAGAAATACGGTGACCTCATTGCTGTAGATAAACTGAACCTTACAATAGATTACGGCGAGGTATTTGGGCTGCTTGGCCCGAACGGTGCCGGCAAAACAACAATAATCTCCATGCTGTGCACCATAATCAACCCGTCTTCAGGCAGTGCCACAGTAAACGGCTTCGATATATTGAGACAGTCAGCCAATGTCAGGCGCAGCATCGGCATCGTCTTTCAAGACCCAAGCATTGACGACCGTCTCACCGGCAGAGAGAACTTACAGCTTCACGCCTGCCTTTACGATATACCCACAGAGCTAGCCAAAAAGCGTATTGAAGAAGTCCTGAATCTGGTAGGATTAGAGGACAGAGCTGATTCCGCTATGAAAACCTACTCGGGTGGGATGAGAAGACGATTGGAATTGGCCAGGGGTTTACTTCATCACCCCAGGGTGCTCTTTCTTGACGAACCCACCTTGGGCCTTGACCCCCAGACCCGAGAGCATCTCTGGACATACATCGAAAACCTAGCCCGAACAACTGAAATCACTATTATTCTCACCACCCATTACATGGAGGAAGCCGACCGTCTTTGCAGTCGGGTGGCCATCATCGACTACGGTAAAATCAAGGTCATTGACACCCCCACCAATTTGAAGGCGGCTTTGAAAGGCGATGTCATAACCATTACCACAGCTCAACCAGAAAAACTCGCCACCAGACTAACCGAACTCAAACTCACCCCTCACATAGACTCATCAAGATATACCATAAGATTGGCTGTCGCAAATGCAGAAAAGCTCATACCAAGATTAATTAAAATCGCCGCCGAGATTGGAGTAGAAGTCAGTTCCGTGTCTGTCCATCACCCAACGTTAAATGATGTGTTCCTTCACTACACAGGTCGAGAGATAAGAGCAGAAGAAGCCGAGTCGCCGTTCAAAAAGTTCATGATGATAGGGAGGCAAACCAGATGAGCGAACTTAGGAAAATCTATGGATTATGGCGCCGGGAGGTACTTAGATACTGGCGTGAAAAATCACGGATTATTTCTTCATTCATATTGCCTCTGCTCTGGCTGCTAGTTTTCGGCGGCGGCATGCGCAGCATAGAGCTGTCCGGTACACAAAGTTACCAAACCTACATATTCCCGGGCATAATCGCTATGACCCTTCTCTTCACCTCTGTCTTCTCCGGCATTTCCGTGATTTGGGACAGAGAATTCGGTTTCTTTAAAGAGATTATAGTAGCACCTGTCTCTCGCACCTCAATCGTTATCGGTAAAGCTCTGGGCAGCGGTACAAGCGCGCTCATCCAGGGCTCCATTTTGCTACCGCTTTCATTTCTGATAGGTGTCCACCTGTCACCGATGTCTTTCGTAATACTGCTCCCCACTATGCTTCTCATCTCAATCGGGCTAGTCTGTATTGGGCTATTGATTGCCTCAATCATAACCAGCATGGAAGGCTTCAATTTCATCATGAGCCTGGTGATTATGCCCATGTTCTTCACCAGCGGAGCCCTCTTCCCATTAACCTCAGCTCCAGACTGGTTAAAAGGCTTCAGCTATGTAAACCCGCTGACTTACGGCGTTGACGTTCTGCGCTGGGGCACTTTCGGCGAGGCGAGCTCATTGTTACCAATTTATGCCGAATTTCTTATACTGGCGCTATTTGCCACAGCTATGGTTGTAGCCTGCTCCTACACCTTTAACGTCAGGAAATAAGCCAGACTCATTGAAGCATCATCAAAGCTGCCTTGATGAATCCAACATTTACTCCTTAACCTCGCCCTGCCTAAAGTAAGACTTCGTCATGCCCACAATCCACTGCCAGTGTATTGCTATATGCAGAGCAAAGATGACCAGCAGAGCCACAGCAACCCACTTATGGATGTCAAGCCACGTGTGCCGCGCAAACAAAAATGTAGAACCACCCTCATCCCAACCTAAACCTCCCCTATATCTATAGCCTCCACCAGGCAAAATAAACCAAAGTATAAAACCAATGATACCCTGAAGTAACAGCAGGAGACCAAATATAGCGTCTACAATATAGTTCCATGTCGTTTTTCTCATCAAACAGACTCCTTTTATATATGAGTATAACTAATTATAAAGAATTTTTACCAAAACTTTACACAAGGATAAAACCGAGGCAACAATCCACTGCTACACTAAAAGCAGGCTGTAAAAGTTGACCCAGACCTTAGGCACAGGACCCTAACATGGTCTGGAGTTAGCTTCCGGTCAAAAAGAAAGGAGGTTACACAGAAATGAAAGGAATTCAGAAGATTGTTTTTGCCATCGTACTGGTCGCCATAATGCTCATCTCAAGCATGCCAGTTATAGCACTGGCTCAACTGGGCAGGACTAGTCGCCCTAGCTGTCTCCATACTTATAGCCGTTCTCCTCGCTCGCTCCGTCTATGTTCCTATCCGACGCGTGACAAATGCCGCCGAAGAAATAGCCCACGGTAACTATGAACAGGAAGTTCCAGTGGCCGGCCCTAAAGAGGTCAAAGGCCTAGCTACAAGCTTTAACCAGATGGCAAAGCAGGTGAAACACTCGCAGCAAATGCTGCGCGACTTCGTGGCCGATGTCTCCCACGAGCTAAGAAGCCCGCTCACCTCCATCAAGGGATTTGCCCAAGCTATAATCGATGGAACTGCCAAAGATAAAGAAGCCCAGCTTAAAGCTGCTAGCATCGAGGACGAGTCCAAACGCATGATGCGACTCGTAGAGGAACTGCTCGAGTTTTCCAGGCTTGAATCAGGCCAGATCACGATGGTTAAGGAGTCTGTAGATTTGAAAGACCTTCTGCAGCAGTGTCACGAGATTTTCCTAATGCGGGCAAAAGAAAAAAACATACAGTTGAGAACAGACATAGAGCCTCTGCCACCTGTAGTCGGCGATATCGACCGCTTGGAGCAGGTCTTCAGCAACTTGCTCGACAATGCCCTAAAACACACGCCATCCGGGGGCAAGGTAAGCATCATTGCCCGGCTACCATATCCCAATTTTGTCGAGATTGCAGTAACCGATACCGGCCCAGGCATTCCTGGCGAGCAGCTGCAGCATGTCTTTGAGCGCTTCTTCCGGGCTGACCCTTCGGCAGGTAAAGCTGGCGCTGGCCTGGGCTTAGCCATTGCCAGACAGATAGTCCTGGCTCACGGCGGAGACATCATGGCCAAAAGCACCTTGGGCCAGGGAACCGAGTTCCTGGTCAGATTGCCAGCCAGTCCTAATATAACCACGCACTAATTCCATCACATGTAGCCACGACCCTTTAGGGTCGTGGTCGGCGAGGCTAAAGCCTCGCCGCTACACCTTTCTACTAGGACACAATCCCCGCAACACACATTCGTTACAACGCGGCCGCTGGGCTTTACATGTCTTTCTGCCGTGCTCTATCAGCAACACATGAAACTGATACACATACTGAGGCGGCACAAGGCCCTCAAGCAGCTTATGCGCTTTCTCAACAAGGACCGTAGAATCAATCAGCCTCAGCCTTCTGGCAACTCGGAAAACATGTGTGTCCACTGGCAAAGCTGGCATCCCCAGCGAGAAAAGTAACACACAGCTAGCTGTCTTCATGCCTACCCCCGGCAACTGTTTCAGCCAATCCCTGGCTTCATCCACAGACATTTGCTTCAAGAAGTCAAGTTCGAACCCACGCCGTCTTCGCCGTATTTCCTCAAGCGCCTGCTTGATATACCTGGCTTTAACTTCACCCAGACCGCCAGCTTTAATAGAATGAGAAATCTCACCAACACTAGCATTAGCCATATCTTCCCAACTACCAAAAGAAGCCAAAAGCTGCTCAAAAGCTCGTCCAGAGTTTCTATCCGACGTATTCTGAGAAAGAATCGTCTGTATCAGCACCGCTATCGGACTCTGCCGTGGGCGCCACCGCCGCTTTCCATACTCCCCGCTCAACAGCCTGATAATTCGTTCAACGCTCACTCTAACCATCTCGCAAGTATTATACAGCACACACGTAAACTCTAACTGGCAATCTGTCTCTCCCACTTTAGTGGAAAAGATATAGCTCATTGGTGATACACATTAAACATGTAGCCCCGAGGCTTTAGCCTCGGGAGCCCGACCCTAAAGGGTCGGGACTACATTTTCGGACAGCCTGTATACATCACAAACGTAGGGACAGGTCTAAAGACCTGTCCCTACGTCTCTCCTTGTCATTCTGAGCGGAGCGAAGAATCTCATAGTACTCCGGACAAACTCCCCAAAGAATCTAGACCCTTCACTTCGTTCAGGGTGACAAAATAAACTCCTTAAAACTCAGATGTTGGGACACGGCAGTCCTTTTGGTGTTATAATTATCTCATATTAAAACATAATAGGGGTGACTTATGGATGAACTCAAGGTCTTCACCGGCAATGCCCACCCGATGCTAGCTCAGGCAATATGCGAATACCTCGGCATATCGCTAGGTAAAGCCGAGGTCTTCGAATTCACTAACGAAAACATCTTCGTCCGCGTTCTGGAAAATGTCCGCGAACGAGACGTCTTCGTCATCCAACCGTTATCCACCCCGGTCAACAAAAATCTGGTAGAACTCCTTATCATGATCGATGCCTTCAAGCGAGCCTCTGCCGGTAGAATCACCGCCGTCATCCCTTACTATGCCTATGGCCGCACCGACAAAAAAGACCAGCCTCGAGTACCCATCACCGCCAGGTTAATAGCTGACCTACTCACCACCGCCGGCGCCAACCGCCTATTAACCATGGACCTTCACGCTGCCCAAATTCAGGGCTTCTTCAATATACCGGTTGACGAACTCACCGCTCTCTTCATCCTCAGCGACTACTGGAAAGATAAAGCATTAGATAATCTAGTAGTAGTCGCCACTGATATCGGCATATCCGCACATGCCCGTGATATGGCAGCTAAGCTTAACGCCCCACTGGCTATTATCGAAAAGAGGCGGATAGGCAATGTAGATACCACTGAAACCCTCGATATCATCGGCGAAGTCGAAGGGATGCGCGCTTTAACCATAGACGATGAAATCGACACCGCCGGCTCATTGGTCGGCGCCGTAAATACCCTTCTAGAACACGGAGCCACCGAAGTCTACGCCTGCTGCACCCACCCCATATTCTCCGGACCAGCTATAGAGCGAATAGCCAAATCACCCGTTAAAGAAGTTGTCGTCACCGACACCATTCCCGTCGACAAAAAGAAGAGACTGGACAAAATCACTGTCCTGCCCATAGCTCCGCTTCTCGGCGAAGCCATACGCCGCATCCATACCGGCCTCTCTATAGGCGCCATGTTCGAGTAGAAAAACTATGCTTAAGTGGCTAGGCAGCCTTGTTGATTCCAACGAAAAAGAACTGAATCGTCTTGAGCCCATTGTGGCTCAGATAAATTCGCTGGAACCGGATTTCCAGAAGCTCAGCGATGCTGAACTTCGCGCCAAGACCGATGAGTTCAAAGCTCGGCTTAAGAACGGCGAGACCCTGGATGACCTACTGCCTGAAGCCTTCGCTGCCGTCAGAGAAGCTGCCAGACGCAGCACCATAGGCGAGCGCCACTTCGATGTCCAGCTTATGGGCGGCATCGTCCTCCACCAGGGCAAAATCGCCGAGATGAAAACCGGCGAGGGCAAAACCCTGGTTGCCACCCTCCCCCTATATCTGAATGCCCTTACCGGCCAAGGCTGCCATCTCGTCACCGTCAATGACTACCTGGCACGGCGAGATGCTTACTGGATGGGCCCCATATACCATGCCCTCGGCTTAACCGTCGCCAGCATCTACCCACAACAGAGCCCCGCTGAGCACCTGCCAGCCCGCCTTTATGACCCCGACTACACCGATGAAAAAGATACCCGCTGGCCCCACTTCCGACCCGTCAGCCGCCAACAAGCCTATCAAGCCGACATTACCTACGGCACCAACAACGAATTCGGCTTTGACTACCTCAGAGACAACATGGCCTTAGACCTGTCTCAATATGTCCAGCGTTCCCTCAACTACGCCATCGTTGATGAGGTAGACAACATCCTCATTGATGAAGCCCGCACCCCACTGATAATCAGCGGCGCTGCTGAAGAAGCCACTGAAAAATACTACACCTTCGCCCGCTTGGTCCCTCAGCTCAAACGAGATGAAGATTACACCATTGAAGAAAAGGAACGCCAAACCTACCTCACCGATTCCGGCATGACCAAGATAGAAAGATGGCTCCGCCGAGATGGCTTGCTCAAAGCCCCCAGCCTCTATGACCCGGCCAACTACAGTTTGACTCAATACCTGGAAAATGCCCTGAAAGCCAATGTGCTCTTCAAAAGAGACCGCGACTATGTGGTCAAAGACGGACAGGTCCTCATCGTCGATGAATTCACCGGCCGGCTCATGTTCGGTCGGAGGTATTCCGAAGGGCTTCACCAGGCCATTGAAGCCAAGGAAAGAGTGAAAATTCAGCGGGAGAGCGTAACTCTAGCCACCATCACCTTCCAGAACTACTTCCGACTATACCAGAAATTAGCCGGCATGACCGGCACCGCCGCCACCGAAGCTGAGGAATTTCACAAGATTTACAAGCTTGAAGTTGTCGTCATCCCCACCAACAAAGATATGATTCGCATCGACAACCCCGACCAGATTTACAAGGATGAAGACACCAAATTCAAGGCTGTGGCCAAAGAGATCGAGAGCTTCCATCAGCAGGGCACACCAATGCTTATAGGCACCGTCTCCATCGAGAAATCCGAGCTTTTAAGCGACCTACTCAAAAGAAGAGGCATCCCCCACCAGGTGCTCAACGCCAAAAACCATGAAAACGAAGCCACTATTATCGCCCAGGCTGGGCGCGTAGGTGCCGTCACCGTCGCCACCAACATGGCCGGGCGCGGCGTCGATATTATATTGGGCGGACAACCACCAAGTACTGTTATGCCCTGGACAGATGTGGAATCTTTCTATAGAGAATTATATTATGAATATGCAGAGAAAGGGGAGCAGTACAAAGAATATAAAGAATTCATCAAGAACGGTGAGACACAAGTAGACAACGACAGTTTTTACAAAGCATGTAAAGACTTAATTCAAAAATTAAAGTCAAAATATGAAGAATACAAGATATTATTATTGCAGGGAAAAGAAGAGAAGGAAATATATAAGAAAGGCAAAGAAAAAGAGCTAGAAGAGAAAAGGCAATTGGTGGAAAAATATGAGAAATGTAAAGAATGGGTAGAACAGTATGAAAAAAGCATAGAATGGATGAAAGAGCACAATAAGGTAAAAGAGCTTGGCGGCTTGCACGTCATCGGCACCGAACGTCATGAAGCCAGACGCATTGATAACCAGCTCCGAGGCCGCTCCGGAAGGCAGGGCGACCCCGGCAGCTCACGCTTCTACGTCTCCCTAGAAGACGATGTCGTCCACCGCTTCGGCGGCGACCGCGTCAAAGGCTTCATGGACTGGGCTGGCTTCGATGAAAACACGCCCATCGAACACTCCATGGTCAGCAAAGCCATAGAAAACGCCCAGGTCAGGGTCGAAGGCTACCATTTCGATATCCGCAAACACCTCGTTGATTATGACGACGTGGTCAACAAGCACCGCGAGGTAATCTATGCCGAGCGCAAGAAAATCTTGGAAGGCGCCGACCTCAAGGCAAACATCCTGTCTATGATTCAAGACGAGCTCGAAAAACTGGTAGCCGCCAGTTGCAGCCGTGACCTTACGGAGACAGATTTCACCGGCTTAATCGAAGAGCTTGCCACCATCCTTCCCCTTCCACCCCAGATAAATCCTGAGGCTCTCTCTCGTATGAAACCAGGGCAAATCACCGAAAAGCTCATTGACTACGCCGAGCAGCTGTACGAGCAGCGTGAGAAAGAGCAAGGCGCCGAAAACATGCGGCTATTGGAGAGGCTGGTGATGCTACGGGCTATAGACAGCCTGTGGATGGAGCATCTGACTGCCATGGACCACCTGCGTCAGCAGGCCAGCCTTTATGCTATGAAACAGATTGACCCCTTGGTCGCCTACAAAAAAGAAGGCCACGCACTGTTCGAGAGCCTCACCGCCAGCATCCAGCACGATGTCGTCCACACCATTTACAAAGTCAGCATCTCCAAAAAAGAAGCCCCAGCCCAAAGACAACCTCAGAAAGTCGCCGTCCCCGCTGGCAAAAAAGTCGGCCGCAACGAGCCCTGCCCCTGCGGCTCAGGCAAGAAATATAAACACTGCTGCGGTAGATAGAACCCCAATAACCAATGTAGCCGAGACCCTTTAGGGTCGCCCCAGAGCCGGGCTTTGGGTGAGGCTAAAGCCCTTAACAAAGCCTGTCAACTAGCAGCGTTCTTTTTATTCAGGCTTTTCCGAAAGCTACATGGGTGGTAAATATGGGCGACTTCGCTACCTCAAACATGTCTTAAACATGTAGCGGCGAGGCTTTAGCCTCGCAAAGTGAGGATTTATTAAACATGTAGCCACGAGGCTTTAGCCTCGTGCGCCCGACCTTAAAAGGTCGGGGCTACATGTGTTCATAAAATTCAAAACGAACGAATGAAAAATAACAAAATTCATTAGTTATCTAAAGAAAAGCCTGAACAGATGGTACACTATCTGTCAACTTGACAGATTTATACGATTCGCATATAATGTTGATGTAGACTACTACAACTATGTTGTTGCGACCCTTTAGGGTCGCCTTTTGGAGGTAAAGATGGCTGTAAGAACCGAAGATAAGCTTATTAGTGTCAGAGAGGCAGCTATAGAATATGGGCGAAATGTGGAGACCGTTCGACGCTGGATTTGGTCGGGCAAGTTGCCTGCCCAAAAACTTGGCAACCAGCTATTCATAAAAAGAAGTGACCTTCAAGCCTTCTGTCAAAAACACGGGGAAACCAAGCAGAAAACAGTCAGCTTACTGGAATTTCTGGAAAAAGCCAGAACATTGCGTGAGCAAATCAGAAGCCGGACAGGAAGAACCTTTGATGTTACTGAACTTATAGAAGAATCGCGCAAGGATTTACTCTAAGTGAACGGCAGGGTATGTATTGATGCTAGCCTCGCTTTATCGTGGCTATTGCCCAGAGAGCGAAACGAGGCGACTGATACACTTATATTACAATGGCATGCCCAGGGAATAAAACTTATCACTGCTCCATTATTTCACGCCGAGGTGACATCAGTTCTTAGAGAGCAAGTCTACCACAAGAAACTCCTGCCACAAGAAGGAGAGCAGGCCTTTGTCACTTTCTTGCAGCTGGCAGTAGAAACTATAAACGAACAGGCGGTTTACACACTCGCCTGGGAACTGGCTAAAAAATTCAACCTCCCTAGAGCCTACGATATGCAATACTTGGCCGTCGCTGAACTAAAAGACTGCGAATTCTGGACCAACGACCGTAGGCTCGTTAACTCGCTCCAGGACAAAGTCCCCAGACTAAAATTAGCAGGTGATTACCGCCCTTGAAACAGAAATCTTGATAAAAGGTTTATAATATACTTGCCCCTGCGGCTCAGGCAAGAAATACAAGCACTGTTGTGGGAGGTGAAAAGAAATGAGAAGTTATCGTTTCACAGTAGTCGTGGAAAAGGATGAAGAGGGTTATTTCGCCTACTGCCCGGAACTCCAAGGCTGTTATACGCAAGGCAATACCTTTGAGGAGGTCATGACAAATATAAGAGATGCTATTAAGCTCCATATAGAAGACCGCCTAGCCAGCAATGAGCCTATCACCACATCAGAGATTGTTAGTCTTTCTAGTTTAGAGGTAACGGTTTGAGCCAGAAGCTGCCAAGAGTCACCAGCACTAAGGTTACAAAAGCTTTAGAAAAGCTAGGTTTCAGCCTTTCAAGACAAAGTGGGAGCCACAAGATTTATAAGAATGCCCAAGGCAAGAGGATTACTGTTCCATCTCACAAAGGCAAAGTTCTTCATCCTAAAGTTTTGAAAAGTATACTCAAGGACACAGATGTCAGCTTGGAAGAATTTCTTAAACTCTTATAGAATGATTAATGAGTTGAGACCTATGACTCAGGCAAAAATATAAGCACTGCTGTGGAAGATAAACGGAACGGAAGGAGGAAACATGAGCCAAATCAAAGAACCAGCAGAGGTTGAAATTAAGGTAGGTCTTTCTATTAAAGACGTGATTACTGCCCTACGAGGGTTAAATGACGAGGACAGAGAGTTCTTTATTGAAAACCTCCTAGCTGCGACCAGTCCTGAATATCTAGAAAGCATTAGACAGGCAAGAAAGGACTACAAAGAAGGAAAAACCGTCCCCTTTAAAGAAGCGCTCAAGGGATAGGTCGAGCCTGGATGAAATACAAAATCGTCTTCACCAGAAGGGCGGCAAAAGATATCTCTAACTTGGACCCAGAGGTTAAAGATAGAATTAAGGAGGCTTTGATAAAATACAGCGAAGACCCTTTAAGCTACGCAAGGAAAATGGTTGACCCTAGTTTAGGAACTTACCGATTCAGAATTGGAGATTACAGAATCATTTTCGACATCGCAGGCGAAGAAATCGTAATATTGCGTGTCGGGCACCGGGGGGAAATTTATCGGAGATAATGATGAAGCAGCAAAGCCACCCCTGCGGCTCCGGCAAAAAACAAACACTGCTGCGGAAGATAAGAGAAGGAGGTGAGCTTTGGAACGCGAATTTCACTTACTAATTTCACCAAAATTCTTTTCTAAGAGTCTCGAGTACGGTCTCTTCGGAGTGAGTGAGAGAAATTTGAACCAGCTTGCCAATGTCAGAAAAGGTGATATCGCCTTCTACTATACGGCACATAGGGTTGGGCCAAGGACAGAGGGGATAATATACGGTCCATTTGAAGTTATAAGTGGGGTATTCTTCAATGACCAACTCGTTTGGTCACCAGACCCCAAATATCGCAATAGGGATAAATATCCTTTCCGCATCAAAATTAAATATCTGGAAGAACATGTTTGCCTAAATCATGTACCCGTCCAAGCCTTTTGGGATCTCAGAGAAGAAGGAAAGATCAAGTCGATTATCGACAGTTCAGCTTTAATAGACAAGGCAGTATGTACCTTACTACACCAGGAAGGTATCCTCTTAATGCAAACCTTGCTACAGGCAAACCAGATCCCAGGAATAGACAGGTCTCCCTATAAGGGACATGCTTTTCAGCAAAAGGAAATTGACATTTTTAAGGCCAAAGGCAAAGAAATTCAAGAATTGAACATGGAAGCATATTTGGAGGCATACCTCCTTATGAATCCTCAAAAACTTCACCAACTTGCAGGCTTCAACGACTTCTCTGGCGAAAAATACCAAGTTGATATTTTAAATCAAGTAAGTACCTTCATAGCTGGAGGAGCGATTGACATTGTCTGCCTATATAAAAAACGGGTGCTCGATATATGGCTGACCCTCAGTGCCGCAGTATTTGAACTTAAAAAGGGAGTAATTGATCCCTACTTTGTTGACCAACTTACAAGATATATTGAATGGACTGCCCGACTAATACCAGGTGCCAAGCATGAGATGATTAAGGGAATCATTATTGGCCGGGATTTTGGAAAGCAAATACATGCCAGAAATGCTGTCATCGAAAGAATCGCAGACCTCGATAAGATATATTCTTTAAGTTGTTATATATATCATCTCCGTGACAAAGAAATTATCTTCGAAAGGCTAAAATAATACAGGAGTCAAAACATGCTTGACCGAGATGTTGTTGAAGAATTCCTCGACTGTAAATTTGAGGACATTGAACTGGAAATCCCTGAAGATGTAGACAAGCAAGCTCTTGTCGAAGCTTTTTGCCAATATACTGAGGATGACACTTACGAGTGGCTAAAGGACAACTTCAAGTCCTTCTTCGACCACGGCAACCCCGACTGGGAGCGGATAAGAGAGAAGATTAAAGCCTTACCAGTTGAGCACAATTAACGCTCAATTGAACACAAATTATATTCAACAACAGTAATCCAATGAAAAACACCGCTATTGCCAAGGTTTTCCAGGACATGGCTGATTTGCTGGAGCTTAAGGGGGAGAACCCGTTTAAAACCCGGGCGTACCAGCGGGCAGCCCGGACTATCGAGCACCTGCCTAAAGAAATTGAAATCATGCTCGAAGAAGATGAGGACTTGCAAAGCATCCCCGGCGTCGGCGAGGCAATAGCTAAGAAAACCATCGAGCTGGTAAATACCGGCAAGCTACGTGTCTACGAAGAGCTTAAGACTGAGTTCCCTGAAGGCATAACTACTTTACTCGAAATCCCCGGCATTGGCCCTAAGACGGCAAAGAGGCTCTCCACCGAGCTGGGGATTAAGTCCGTGGATGACCTGGAGCAGGCTATCACAGACGGTCGGGTTGCCGGGCTGTTCCGCCTCGGCGACAAGACAGCTGATAATATCCTCCAACAAATCCAAGCCCTGCGCCGCAAAGACCAGCGCATCCCCATAGGTGAAGCCCTACCTGTGGTGGAGGAAATTCTGAACGCTCTGCGCCACCTATCCGGCGTGAAGAACCTGACTCCAGCCGGCAGCCTGCGCCGCTTCAGGGAGACACTTGGCGATATCGACCTCATGGGCACCGCCGATAATCCAGAGGAGGTCATCGATGCCTTCGTTAGCCTAGCCCAGGTAAGGGAGGTGCTGGCCAAAGGCCCGACTAAAGCCAGCGTTATTCTCCCCGGCGGGCTTCAAGCCGATTTGAGAATGGTGGAGCACGACTCCTTCGGCTCCCTACTTCAGTATTTTACCGGCAGCAAGCAACACAACATAGCCCTGAGGACCAGGGAACAGAAAAGGGGACTCAAGCTGAGCGAATACGGCATAACTGACACCAAGACCAACAAGCTGGAGAAATTTGCCACCGAGGAAAAATTCTACCGCCGACTGGGCCTCCAATACATCCCACCGGAACTGAGGGAAGACCAGGGCGAAATAGAACTGGCGGAGAAAGGCGCCATCCCCAAGCTTATAGCACTCTCAGATATAAAAGGAGACATTCACGTTCACACCAACTGGAGCGACGGCCATGATTCCATCGAAGCTATGGCTCGGGCAGCTAAAGCCATCGGTTACCAGTATCTGGCAATCACCGACCATTCAGCTGGACGAGGTATCGCCCACGGATTAAACGAGGAGCGGCTGCGGCAGCAGATTGACGAAATCAAGCGGCTAAATCAACAACTTGAAGGAATCCGCCTCCTTACCGGCATAGAAGTGGACATTCGAGCCAATGGCAGCATAGACCTGCCTGAGGGACTTTTAGCCGACCTGGACATCGTGATTGCTGCCATCCACTCAGCTATGACTCAGAGCGAGGAGCAGATAACAAAGCGCATTCTGGGAGCTATTGAAAACCCGCACATTGACGTCATCGCTCATCCCACCTGCCGTCTTTTGGGCGAGCGAGAGCCAGTAGCCATAGACATGGAAGCCGTCTTCCGAGCCGCAGCCAAATACGATAAAGCCCTGGAAATAAACGCTATGCCCAGCCGACTTGACCTAAAAGATATCCATGCCTACCGGGCGCGGGAATTGGGGGTAAAGCTAATCATGGGCACCGACGCCCACAGTACTGCCCAGCTAGGCTTTATGCGCTTCGGCATTGGTGTGGCTCGGCGCGGCTGGTGCCAGCCCGAGCACATTCTAAATACCAAACCTGTGGAAGAAATACTGGCATTTCTTAAAAGATAATATATAGTGTGACCCTTCAAGGTCGCCTTCCTATAGCGAGTGTAGCCTCGACCCTTTAGGGTCGAGTTCACGAGGCTGAAGCCTCGTGGCTACATTACTGAACATTAAGATGGTTTTTAAAAATGCCACCAAAAGAGCCCAAAGATATCTCAAACACACAGGCTGGAGGCGATGCCAAGGCAATCGAGCATCTCAAACAAGCTGTAGCTGACGGCAAGCACTGGTATATAGCCTTGCTCGAGGCTATCAAGTTGTGGAAGAGCCATGAGGAGGATTATCACGGTCGTCACTACCGGTACTTGATTGATGGTGAGGCCTTTGATTGGCTATTACTGGCAGAGCGTCTAAGCGACGAAATAAGCGAGTCCATTCCAGAAAAAGAAAGAATCGACCTCCTTTTCTTCGACCTGCCGCCATTGGAGCTGACCAGAGAGAAATTTAAGAAACTAATCGGCCCGGCTAAATATCGAGCTTATCTCAATTATCTCTACGGCATCCTCGTCGAGGAAAACCTGATTTCGGCTGTGGTTGACGAGATTCGAAAAGAAAGATGGGCATCAGGCTTAAATAAGCATGAGGATATCCTCGATAAAGCATACCGCCGAATTTATGGTGACAATCAGCAATCGTTGCTCGATAGCTTCAGAAAAGAAAAACGATACCCAAAACGCAAATCTATAACTTTGAGTGAACTTAAGGAATTCACCTACTGGCTATTCAAATACCGATTAAAGAAGTGTGATAAGTCCCGCGTGGCCAGCGATACCAAAAAAGCCCTGATAAAAATGCAACGCAACCTGGCAGCCAAGAAACCACCCCTTTAAACATCCCAAGTAAATACCCACCTCCAAATCCCAAATTACAAGCACCAAATATCAAATAATATCAAAATTCCAAAAGCCAAATTAAAAACTATTGCAAAATGTAGGGACAGGGCTTTAGCCCTGTCCGAGACAATAGACAGACCTAAAGGTCTGCCCCTACTGTTGAGCGTAGTTGTGGCATATATAAGCTTCAAATCCATTCTACATCAGTTTTTGTTAATTCGCCTCCAGCATCACCAGTATTTAGAGTGCCGGCTGGCTCAATAAGCAATATTTTACATTCTTCTTTAGCATAGGGTTTATGCTCAATTCCCTTTGGAATAACAACCATATCACCTGTTTTTAAATGTAAGGATTTATCTCTTAGATCAATCTGAAAATTACCATCAAATACCATAAACACCTCATCTGTTTCAGGGTGGCTGTGCCAGATAAAATCGCCAAAGGAGCGGACTAATTTAAAGTGATAATCATTCATTTGAGCAATAATCTTAGGTGAAAACCGTTCACTGAATTTAGAAAATTTCTCTTCAAAATTTATTACTTTAATTTCCATTGTTTAACTCCCTATAAATAATAACCTTACAAAAAATATTACATTAGGGAATAATTACGCACAACTACCCATTTTCGGGGGATAAAAGGGCAATGCTTAGCTGAGTTGCGCCAGTTCCTGCTTCAATCTAAGCAGCTTGTCTTTACCAGCTTGAAGCTTGCCTCGCTCTTTATCCACAACCGCTGCTGGTGCCTTGGCCACGAAAGCCGCATCTTTCAGCCTTTGCTCCAGGCGATCGATTTCCTTCTCAACTGTACTGATTTCGCCTTCCAAGCGTTGCCTCTCAGTAGCCAGGTCAACCATGCCTGCCCAGGGTAAAACCACCTCCGCTTCCTTCAACACCAGAACCAGAGCTTTCTCGTCTTTTGCTCGCCGCTGATTGCGACCCAAAACAGCCAGTGGCCGGGCTTTGGCCAACGTCTCGATTGCCTCAGACTGCGAAGATATAGCCGTCTGAAGCTTATCGGCATAGACACGGGCCTCAATCCATTTGCTTGCAGCCACCTTGTGTTCAGCCCGCGCATTACGTATAGAGCGAATGATTTCTATAACTGACTCCATCGCCAGTTCAGCCTCGGGATTAATAAATTTCTTATCGGCAACTGGGTATGGTGCAATAATGATGGAGGCTGAATCAAGGCTTCCTTCGGGCAGGCGCTGCTTCAAACTCTGCCAAAGTTCCTCGGTGATGAACGGCATAAAGGGATGAAGAAGACACAGCGTCGTCTCCAGAACAAAGTCCAGTACAGACAAAGGTGAAGAATCTGACCGAGACAGGCGAATTTTGGCTATCTCAATGTACCAATCACAAAATTCACCCCAGAAAAAGTCATGGATTTGCCGCTCAGCCTCCCCAAACTGGAAATTGGACATCAACTCATCCACATTTGAAACAAGGTGATTAAGCCGACTCAAAATCCAGCGGTCCTCTATCGGCCCTGGCCGCTTTACCGCTAACTGCGCTAACGCCCCACTTTCTATCGGCTTAGCTTCGAGGCTTTGAAAGACAAATCTGGCAGCATTCCACATCTTGTTAGCAAAGTTGCGCCCGGTCTCCAATCTATGCGGGCCAATATTGATATCATTTCCCGGAGAAGTGCCGGTGGTTACGGCAAAACGAAGGGCATCAGTGCCATACTCTTCTATAGCATCGGTGGGATTCAGAACGTTCCCCCGCATCTTGCTCATCTTCTCCCCTTTTTCGTCCCGAATCAGCCCATGGAGGTAGACGGTGTGGAAGGGAATGTCACCCGTATCTTCCAGTCCCATCATAATCATACGGGCAACCCAGAAGAATAATATGTCATACCCTGTCTCCATAACCGATGTGGGGTAGAAATACCTCAAGTCCCCAGTATCCTCAGGCCAGCCTAAAGTCGAATGCGGCCATAACGCCGAGCTAAACCACGTATCCAGCACATCAGGGTCCTGAACGATATCTTTGGAGCCACAATGGCTACAGGTTGAAGGCTCATCAACAGCTACCGTCAGTTCACCGCATTTCTGACAATACCACACCGGAATCCTATGTCCCCACCACAACTGCCGGCTGATACACCAGTCACGTATATTCTCCATCCAGTTGAGATATACTTTGGTAAAGCGCTCCGGGACTATATCAATCCGACCGCCAATGACAGCCTTGATTGCCGCCGCAGCCAGTGGTGACACTTTGACAAACCACTGTTTGCTAACCTCGGGCTCAATCATAGTCTGGCAACGGTCACAGTGCCCCACTGAATGATGATGCGGCTCAATCTTCTCCAGCAGCCCAGCCTTTTCAAAATCAGCTAATACCTTTTGCCGACAGGTAAAGCGGTCAAGCCCAGCATAATGGCCAGCTTGTTCATTCATAGTCCCGTCAGGATTCAATATGTTTATCACCGGCAAACGCTGTCGCTCCGACATTTCGAAGTCCACCGGGTCATGACCTGGCGTAATCTTAACCGCGCCGGTGCCGAAGGTGGGGTCAACAGCGCTATCAGTAATTATCGGAATCACCCTTTCAATGACCGGTAGGACGACTTTCTTGCCAATCAAGTGCTCAAAGCGCTTATCCTCAGGATTTACCGCCACCGCAGTATCGCCAAGATATGTCTCCGGTCGAGTAGTCGCCACGGTGACAAAGCCATCACCATCAGCCGTGGGATAACGAAGATAATACAGATTGCCTGTTACGTCTTTATGCTGGACCTCCAAATCAGAAAGTGCCGTCTGACAGCGGGGGCACCAGTTTATAATCCGCTCTCCTCGATAAATCAGCCCTTTGTTGTATAGCCGGACGAAAGCTGTTCGTACCGCCCGGCTTGGCCCCTCGTCAAGAGTAAAGCGCTCTCGAGTCCAATCGCAGGAAGCCCCCAACCGCTGATGCTGAGAGGTAATTGACTGCCGTGATTTCTTCACCCACTCCCAGACACGCTCAATGAACTTCTCTCTGCCCAGCTTGTGTCGATCCAATCCTTCTTCAGCCAACCTTTGCTCCACAACCACTTGAGTAGCGATACCAGCATGGTCAACACCAGGCAGCCACAAGGTAGGCTCGCCTTTCATCCGGTGCCACCTGACCATAATGTCCTCCAGCGTAGCCGTCAGCGCGTGCCCCAGATGAAGCTCACCGGTAACATTAGGCGGCGGCATAATGATGACGAAGGGCTTCTTTTTGCGGTCTACCTTCGGGGTGAAATAGCCATGCTCCATCCAGAAGCGATACCACTTCTGCTCAATCTGACCCGGCTCATAAGCCTTTGCTATTTCAGTCATAACGACAAACCCCAGCTATAATTCCTTTTTCCCAAATGTAATGCGACCCTTTAGGGTCACCTCTCCAAGTGCTTTTCCCCTTATCAACTAACTTACTGCTAAACTATAAGTAGGGACAGACCTTTAGGTCTGTCCGTTGCGGAGGCTGTCCGAAAACTCTAACTGACAATTTCTCTCTCCCATTTTTTGGGAAAAGTTATAGCTACATTGGTGATACACATTAAACATGTAGCCCCGAGGCTTTAGCCTCGGGAACCCGACCCTAAAGGGTCGGGGCTACATTTTCGGTAACCTCCCTATTGGCTTCAATAATCAGGCCCAGAGCTTCACGAAGGTTTTCTCTCACTTCCTTCAGAGTCCTTCCCTGGGTATTAACCCCTGGAAGCTCTTCCATATAGCCAATATACCAGTTTCCCCTTTTTTCAATTACTCCAGTAAACTCTCGTGACATTTCTTCTCCTCACGCTTTCCTAAGGCGATACTTCTTCATAGGCTCAATGACCTCGATAACAAGTTTATCTCCTACTTTAAGCTCAGAATGCTTTTCAAACCACCCAGCCAGATTCTTATACATCCAGCAAATGCCAGACTTGTCCCTCCATATATAGGTTTCAAAAACGCCCGCGTCGGTAGCGATCTCAAATGGTTCCTTGAAATTTGGGAAAAAGGCACTATATTTCTGCTTAAAAGAAAACCAATGCTTCTCTAAATGCGAAGGGTGCAGAGTAACTTCGGCCCAGTCTGACAGTGGCAGAGGGACTATCGGTGAAGGTGGAGGCGGTTTCGCTTTAATATGCGATGGTTCAATCAACGGTTCAAACAAATGTGCATGAACAGCCAGACCAATACCTTGTCTAGTAAAAGTCCGGAGCTCGACAACTTTAGTTTGTAGTGATTTCGACACAATATCACAAACCTCTCTGAGTTCTTCCGTGACCTCGTTTATTACGACAACCAGCTTTGGTTTGATTGCTATGAGATTAGCCAAGAATTTGTGTCTTTCTGTTTGTTCGATCTTCGTCTTTACCCAAGCTGCCAAAACGGAATTATCAGCTACCTCATCATCTATCGCATTTACTATTTCATTCTGACTCCGAGGATTCTGTATTCCGTTGACGAACTTCGTAATTTGCGGAACAATATGCTCGTAGAGTGGATGCGTTGCTAGCTCTACTTCGACAATGTACCAACACGGTGCATTGTCGAAAGCAACCACGTATGCGTCTGGGATAGAACCAATACCCGCTCCGGTTTTCAATTTCTGTTTTAGGTCAAAATAACGAGCGTTCTCACCGAAAATATCCTGGGCATGCTCCTTCGCTATCCGTTCAAATTCATCTTCACTCGGTGGCGTCCACACTCCATATTTCACACCGTCAATCAGCAACATCTCTCGTCACCTCCCGCTTCTCTTAGCCATGATTCCTACCACCTTATCCAAAATCCTATCCGCTACTTCCTTCTTGAGCAAAAGAGGTAATTCCTCAATTTTGCCTGCGCGGTCGATTATCACCACCTGGTTGGTGTCAGCACCAATGCCGCTACCCTTAGATGTGATGTCATTGGCAATGATAAGGTCAAGCTGCTTCTTCTGGAGCTTCTCCTTGGCGTTGGCTACTAAATCTTCACTTTCGGCAGCAAAGCCTACTCGGAGGAACTTCCCCTTTACTTCCACGAGAATATCGGGCGTTCTCTCTAGTTCCAGAGTCAAGCTAGAAGCTCGCTGCCGCTTAATCTTGCTTTTAGAGACCTTCTTCGGGCGGTAATCAGCCACTGCCGCTGCCATAATCAAGGCATCAGCTTTATTTACAGCCTTTTTCACCGCCTGATGCATTTCCTGAGTCGTGCCAACATTCACCACATCCATACCAATCGGTTTTGGAAGAGCACTCGGTGCACTAATCAGCGCCACCTGGGCACCACGGTCTCTAGCTGCTTCAGCCAAGGCATAACCCATCTTTCCCGAAGAGCGATTGGTCAAGCAACGAACCGGGTCAACAGGTTCCTGAGTACCGCCGGCAGTGACCACAATCCGCTTGCCAGCCAGATCACCGCTTCTGCCTAACACTTGACGGATAGTGCCTAAAATCTCGTTTACATCAACCAGGCGTCCTAAGCCCCTTTTTCCTGAAGCAAGCCGACCGTAGCCCGGGCCAACGATAGTAAAACCACGAGCCTTCAGCTTAGCCAGATTATCCTGAGTAGCCTGGTTTTCATACATACGCACATCCATCGCTGGAGCCATGATAATCGGTGCCTTTGTCGCCAGCACCGTACAACACAGCATGTCATCAGCAATACCAGCAGCTATCTTGGCAATAATGTTCGCCGTAGCCGGAGCTATAACCACCACATCAGCAGCCTCAGCCAAAGCCACATGCTCCACACTGTACTCAGCGGCTAACTCAAACATCTTGGTAACCACAGGCCTGCCAGTAATGTTACGGAAGGTAAGCGGGGCTATAAACTCGGTGGCGGCTTCGGTCATAATAACCTCAACTTTAGCCCCCGCCTGAGTCAACTGGCTGGCCAATTCAGCAGCCTTATAAGCAGCAATGCTACCGGTTACCCCTAACACTACAGTTTTATCTTTCATCTCCATATACTAATCCTTAACCTCATTCATTTCGTAAATCAGGCGCAAGCCTACAAGCGTCAAGTCAGGATTTACCACCTCGATTACCGGTGTTTCCCGAGCTAGAAGCTCAGCATAGCCTCCAGTAGCCACCACCTTTGCCTTGCCTCCCATCTCCTGTTGAATCCGGGCTACTATGCCTTCGATTAACCCAGCATAACCGAAGACTATCCCCGACTGCATAGCCGCCACGGTGTTCCTGCCAACAGCCCGCTTGGGATGAGTCAATTCCACCCGAGGCAGTGCAGCAGTCCGAGTAAACAAAGCCTCGGTGGCAATAGCAATCCCTGGTGCAATAGCTCCACCTAGATAATCTCCATCTTCAGAAACAGCATCAAAGGTAGTGGCAGTGCCAAGGTCAATGACAATCACCGAACCACCGTATAGCTGGTGAGCCGCTACAGCGTTCACTACCCGGTCAGCGCCAACTTCCCTAGGGTTGTCAAGACAAATTCGCACCCCTGTCTTAACTCCAGACTCAACCACCAAAGGCAAAACTTTTAGATAGCGACGACAGACTTCCTCAAAAACGCCTACCAACGTAGGAACAACGCTACATAGTATTGCGTCGGTGATCTGTGAAGCATCTATACCCTGGCGGTCAAAAAGGTTGAGCAGCAGGCTGGCATACTCATCTGGCATGCGATGAACTCCGGTGGCCACCTTCCAGGTGGCTTTCAACTTGCTACCATCAAAAACACCTATATTAATATTAGTATTGCCAACATCAACAGTTAATAGCATGACACTCACCAAACCTCAAGATGTCTCTCCCTGTTTAAGTCTCATTATCACCTTAGGCAAGGCTGGCAAAAGGTCACCAGCCAACATACCTGCATCCCCCATCTCCCGCCTGACTACCTCCCCAGCCTCACCGTGAAGATAGACGCCACAAGCTGCAGCATCGAAAAGGGGTAAGCCTTGAGCCACCAATCCAGCAATTGTACCGGTAAGAACATCGCCAGTGCCCGCCGAGGCTAATCCTGGATTAGCTATTTGGCTGATTCTAGCTCGCCCGTCAGATGCCGCCACAACAGTGTATGCCCCCTTAAGCACCACCACCTTTCGCCACTCCATAGCCGCTTTCCGGGCAATCTCCAGACGCTGTTTTTGCACCTCCTCTACCGAAACTCCAACAAGTCTGGCCATCTCACCAGGATGTGGCGTAAGTATAGCATCCTGACCTAGCTTCTGCCACCAATTTGGTAGCTGAGCCAAAGTGTTCAGGGCGTCAGCATCAAGAACCAAAGCTGGAGAGGAACTTTGTGCCAAACCAAACAGAGTAGATTTGATGAATTCCACAACCTGTGACTTTTGCCCCAGCCCACACCCCATAAGTAAAACTTCGTAGCCCGGCAACAACTCTTTTAGAACAGATACTGCTTTAGAAGCGATTATCCCGGCTTCACTCTCCGGGAGAGGGACATAAGTTACTTCAGTCAGTTTTGCCGCTAAAATCGGCTGAAGACTTGAAGCAGTAGACAGGGTTACCAAGCCAGCCCCCACTCTAGCCGCCCCCATGCAAGCAAGATAAGCAGCTCCGATATAATTAATTGAGCCAGCAACTACCAGTACTTTGCCAAAGCTCCCCTTATTAGCACCAGGAGGACGCTCAGGCAACACTGATTTAACCCAGTCTTCGGTGATTAGCTCGGTCGGTATGTTTTCAGCCAGACTTGGTGGTATGCCGATATCAGCTATAATAACCTTCCCAGCTCTTCCGGCACCAGGAAAGCTAAATAATCCAGGCTTGGGATAACCGAGAGTTACAGTAGCATCAACATAAGGGCAGCTTGAGTCAACAGCCCCGGCGTCAGAATCGAGTCCTGAAGGCACATCCACGGCGATTACGAAAAGCTCGGGATTATTCTTCCTGGCCGTTACCACCCTGGTCAGCACTTCTTTAAAGACACCCTCCACAGCTCTACTTCCGCCCGTACCAAAGACGGCGTCGATTACCACTTCAGAAGAACCTAAGAGACTGTCCAATCTGGCGAAATCCTTATCCTGGTCAGCTTGAACAGTGGCTATATCGCGCTCCTGAGCTAGCGCCAGGTTCTTGTCACCGGCTGGGCGCTGGCTGCACAAATAAAGACTGACCTCAGCCCCCCAATCATCGAGGTAACGGCCTGCCACCAAGCCATCACCGCCGTTATTCCCCAGACCAACTATGACCAGGATATGCTTGCCAATAACACCGCCGATAAGCTTCTTCGTCTCCTCGGCTACAGCCCGCCCGGCATTCTCCATCAACGCTTCGGTGGTCAAACCGATGCTAGCAGCACTGCGGTCAATCTCCCACATTTGCTCCGCAGTAACAACCTTCATAAATCTAAACCGCCTTCCACAATCTATCCAATAATTCCGCCTGTCATTCTGAGGGAGCGAAGCGACCGAAGAATCTAGAGACCCTTCGCTGCCGCTCAGGGTGACAGCTAACATTTACTATTCATTACTTTTGCGCTGTGAACATCTCCAGCTCTCGGCTCATTGCCTGCCAATGTGTTCCCCGCCAATAGATACGATGACAGGACGGACACTCCATATACAGGCTCTGCGTCTCAAAAACGTAAGGCGGGACTAAATCACGCACCTCGTCTTTATCCCTCTCCACCAGGCTTTGATTACACTCGAGACAAATAGAGAACGGCCTAAACTGATAGTCCAAATCTAAAGCATCAGCAATCTGCCGCAATTGAGCCTTAGGTTCATCATCCTCAATGAGGATAGCCTTAAGTCTGCCACTGGTTACCAGCCGCCGTCTCATAATCTGCGTATCTTTAGTCAAAATCACCCTATTTTGCGCCAAGGCGACTTTGATCATCTTGCCATCATCTTCTTCCGTGAAAAGCAAGGCATCGTATCCCATTATCCTCAACCACTTCGCCAGTTTACCAACATTATTGTCAACGATAAACTTAATTTCCACAGCTTATCCAACCCAGCCGCTAAATTACCCTTAGAGGATTGAAATCAATCCCATAGTCGTAGACATCAACGCCTTCTTTTCTCTTCAAATAACCTACGACGACATAAGTTAACGGGGTAGCTATGACTTCATAGGCAGACTTCACCAGCCAATGGCTCAAAATCATAATGCCCAGCACAGAAAGTGGCAGCACGCCTACAAAAGCAATGATCAGGACAATTAAAGTATCGACACCTTGTCCCACCAAAGTGGAGCCGATGGTTCTCGTCCACAGCCACCGGCCTTCGGTCATTATCTTCATCCGGGCTAGGACAAAGGAATTGGCAAACTCGCCGGCGAGATAAGCTACAAAAGAAGCTAACAAAAAGCGAGGAGTGCTACCCAAAATGCGTTCATAGGCCGCCTGCGCCTCGAAAACCGGTGCTGGGGGTAACAGCTTGCCTATCCAGATAGCTAACACCGCAATTAAATTACACAAAAAGCCCAGCCAGATTACACGCCGCACCTGCTGGTAACCATAAACCTCCGTAAGCACATCACCGATGATATAGCTCAGAGGAAAAATTATTATCGCTGCCGGTAGTATTATGCCACCAATGCTTATCTGCTTAGCAATTATGATGTTAGCCGTGATGAGACAGGTGACAAAGAGAGCCACTACCACTACAAATCTATGAGAAACGGTCATTGTGAAAGCCTTCGCACCCAAGCCAGCCCTAGATCCAATGTCTACGACGGAAGAACCAGAGCATAGCCGCGGCAATACCGAGCATGATTAAAACTATTATCGCTAGAGGCAGAAAACCCTCTATTCTCCCACCGGGCAAATGTATATTCATACCATAAATGCTGGCAAGGAGAGTAGCTGGCGCCATAATTGCCATGACGATAGTCAATACCCGCATTATCTCCTGAATCCTATGTGATGTCAGCCAGTTGCTGGTGTCTGCCAACCCATCCACTACCTCCTTGCAGTCTTCCAGACCATCCCAAATCTTGCGAATATGGTCAGCAATATCGCCAAAATAGATGTCTTGATCCTCTCTGAAAAAGGGATACTCCTCTTTCTCTAAAGCCTCAACTACGCTGATTTGAGGATGAATAACGCGACGGAACGAGATAAGGTCTCTCCGGACTAGCATAATTTCACGAACCGTCTCCGGAACTGCCCTGGCAAAGATAAGGTCTTCCACCTTTTCGACGTTATCAACCACCTTGCCAAGAATCGGGAAACAGTAGTTAACCAGCCTATCAAGTATGTGGTAGAACAAAAAGCCTGAGCTACGGCACATGTTCTTATTGCGTGTCTCTTCATCAAGCTGGCATTCCTCAAAAAACTTGGCCAGCGGCTTTAAATCACCAGATTTGTGAATTGTAATTACATAACTCTCGCTTATGAAGATATCAACCTCACTGGGATGCGTCACCCGATTTTGTTTGTCGTACACAGGAAAATGAAGCACGATAAAAAGATGGTCAGGATACTCATCGATTTTAGGACGTTGTACTCGGCTCAGAACGTCATCTAAATTCAGCGGATGAAAATTGAAGTTCTGAGCCAGATATTCAACATCCTGGGCAGTCGGCTTTTCGATGTAAATCCAGGTCAACTTGCCACAGGTAATCAAATTTGTGTTTGACTTACTCTCTTCATCAACCAAAGGCATTGACATGATATACTGCCACCGAAGATAAAAATCTTGCCCTATTTTACCACAATTTGAGGTCAACAAAGAGGACTAAATTGGAAGGTGCTTATATGATTACAGGCACTAGCCCAAAAACAACACCTAATAAAGTTCCTTTGTCTCACAGGGGAAGGATTGGAATGACGATGAGTTTAGCTCAATAAACCCGCTCATCAACTATCAGTTTATGTAATTCGGGAATCACCCCTTTAGCTACAAATTCAACTCGGTCAACCTTGATCCTTACCGCGTCACTCACCACCTTGTTCAACTCTTTCGCCAGTTTCTCTTTATCAATCCCCTTCTCAGTCTCGAGCTCCACTTTTAGTGTCAGCTCATCTCGATGGCCATGCCTGGTCACCACCGCCTGATATTGGGCAACCTGTGAAAACTTGGCCATCGCCGGCCCAAGCTGACGCGGGTGGATAAACATGCCTCTGGTTCTTACAGCATCGCCCACTCTGCCCAAAAGCCGTGTTATGCGCAGAGCACTTCTGCCACAAGGGCAAGGCTCCTCAATCAAACCAGCAAGATCACCGGTACCAAAGCGTATCAACGGATAAGTCTCATCGATCGGAGTTACCACAACTTCACCCACCTCACCAGGACCAACTGGCTTCTCGGTTTCGTAGCTAATTATCTCTATTATAATATCTTCGGCAATGTGCATGCCATTCTTGGCACTACACTCAAAGGCTATCATACCGACATCGGCTGTCCCATAAGCATCCGCGGTTGCAATACCATATTTCTCTTCGACCATCTTTCTGATTGGCCCACCACCCATCTCACCACCAATGACAACTAGCCTGAGGTTAAAGTCTTTGCGGACATCAAAGCCCATCTCTTCAGCCTTATTAATGATATTCATAAAGAAGCTCGTAGTGCCATAGAACACGGTAGCTTTGAGATGATGCATGACCTGAACTTGAAGCTCAGTATTTCCCACACCCATGGGTATAACCGTAGCCCCGGCTCGTCTTAATGACTCATCGATGAGAAGCCCAGCCGGCACAAGGTTATACATCCAAGTATTGACAACGATGTCCCCTTTACCAAATCCCATAGCTTTGACCATATGGACATGTCGCCGCCAGTAAGTTTCACTCTGATGATGCGGGTCATAAATAGGGCCGGGAGAAACATATATCCTTTCCAAATCCGTTGCAGGAACAGTCACCAAGCCACCAAACGGCGGGTTGTTCTTATACAACTCCACAAGCTCATCCTTTCTAAGGATAGGTAAATTTTCCAAGTCCTTGATACCAGACACCGCTGATGGAGCAATGCCTGCTTTATCAAATCTCGCCTTAATTGTCGGAGCCTTCTCATAAGCAAAAGCGACCAACTCCCTTAGTCTACCATCCAGGTACTTCTGCCTCTCCTGCCGAGACATTTTCTCCACGACTTCAATTGGGGGTATAGATTCCTTAGCACTCATTGCTTTCCTCCTTTATACTTTTAAACGAAATTTTACCACCCAGAATCTAGCTAGTAAACTCTCTCGTCAACAATGCGTTTGGCTCCTTCAGGTATGGTGCCCTTGGCAACGAACTCCATGCGATCGAACCTTACCTTACATATATCCCTGAAATTCTTATCCAGAGCACTCTTCAGCTTCTCCTTATCAACAGCTTCATCGGCAAGCTCAACCTTAAGAACCATCTCATCCCTATGCCCAGGACGAGTGACCACTAGCTGATACTGCGAAATCTCAGGGAATCTAGAAATTGCTTCATCCGTCTGCTTAGGGTGGACAAACATTCCCCTCACCCTGACAGCATCACCTGACCTCCCCATTATCTTCGGTAGCCTGGGGGTTGTTCTGCCACAGCCACAGGGCTCATCAACAAACGTAGAGAGGTCACCTGTGCCGAACCGAATCAAAGGATAAACTTCATCGAACGGAGTCACCACCACCTCCCCAACCTCACCAGGACCAAGCTGCTTTCCCGTCGCCGGGTCTACTATCTCAACTATGGCATCGGTGGTAATATGCATGCCAGACTGCTTATCGCACCCTGTAGCTATTGTCCCAATATCAGCAGTGGCATAAGAATCTCCGCCCATACAGAAGATTCCATATTTTTCTTGGAACAACTTTCGTAGCGGCTCACCACCCATCTCACCTCCGACCATAGCCCACTTTAAGTTGAAGTCCTTCTTAAAGTCATAGCCCATCTCCTCAGCCTTATCTATAATAATCTTCAGGAAGCTGGGAGTCCCCACGAAACCGTGTACTTTGAGGTCATGCATAATCTGCACTTGGAGCTCAGTATTTCCCGTGCCCGTGGGAACAACGGTAAACCCCAAATTCCTAAGTGCTTGGTCGACTCCCAAGCCGGCAGGTGTTATGTGATATGACCACGTATTCATTACTAGTTGCCCCTTGCCAAAATCCGGTCCCATCCCAGCACCCATACCGAAACCTCTCTTGCGTTGCGGGTCGTAGATAGGGCCTGGTGATTGATATATCCTCTCCAGGCTGTCCATGGGCACGGCAAGATAGCCACCGAAAGGAGGATTCGCCTTTTGAAGGGCGACCAGGTCGTCCTTTCTTAACATCGGAATCTTTTCCAAATCCTTAACAGTACGAATGTCGCCGGGCTTCACTCCAGCCTTTTCAAACCGCTCCTTTACCGCCGGTGCCCTTTCATAGGCATAAGCGACTATTTCCCTCATCCTCCCTTCCAGATATTTCTGCCTCTCTTTCGGAGTCATCCTCTCCAACTCCTGAGGTGAAGGCCTAGATTCTTTCTTTTCCATGTCTCCCTCCCTCTTGTCAATTTAATGAAATCAATTATGCCTGATTTACCACATCTTCACAAGGCCGAGCAATATCAATCTCTTGTCTTACTTTCACACAGTATCTCACTCCATACAACTTGCTCGTGCATTTCACTATACACCTGAACTTGATTTACAGAGAGCAAAAGGCTATATTCTTATTACCAGAAAGTCACAAATAGGGATGGAGCAGAATGACTAGACTAAGTATTGGCAAAATCAGGGGCTTGCAGCAGATTTCGACACCTGAAGGAATCTTCATAATCTGCGCCATGGACCATAGAGGCTCTCTCAAGGCCATGATTGAAAAAGAGCAACTTGATGACCAAGCTGATTATCAGGAAATTGTTGAACACAAGCTAGAATTATGCGCTGCTTTAGCCCCCTATACCAGCGCTGTCTTGCTAGACCCTAATTACGGTGCCGCACAGTGCATCTCTGGAGGAGCCCTTCCCGGGCACACTGGGTTACTGGTCAGCATCGAAGCTACTGGCTACGAAAGTGACTCACGAGGACGAATAACCACTTTACTCAACGGCTGGAGTGTAGAAAAAATCAAACGCATGGGTGCCTCAGCAGTCAAACTCCTGGTCTATTACCGACCTGATTTGACTGAAATTGCCAATAGCCAATTAAAAACAATACAGATGGTGACAGAAGAATGCCTGAAGTACGACATTCCTTTCCTTGTTGAACCAAAAACCTATCCAACAAAGGGAGAGGATACAGAAACACCCGAATTCACTGCTCGGAAACCAAGTTTGGTAATTGAAACCGCCCGCCAGATTACGTCTTTGCCAATTGACGTACTTAAAGCAGAATTTCCTGCCGACCTGAAGCACGAAACAAGCAAGGCAAAACTTCTCGAGCTCTGCCAGCAATTGAACGAGGCTTCCCGAGTGCCCTGGGTTATCTTAAGCGCGGGCGTGGATTATGAAACATTTCGAAAGGAAGTGAAAATCGCTTGCCAGGCAGGTGCTTCTGGATTCCTCGGCGGCCGCGCTATCTGGCAAGAAGCTATATCTTTTACAGACAAGAAGGAACGAGTAAAATTCTTATCAACAACTGTGGCTGACAGGCTAAAGGAGCTGGCCGAGATAGCTACGAAATATGCAGTCCCCTGGTATCGCAAACTTGGCTTTGAGGCTCATGAGTTGGCTGCCATCCAAGAAAATTGGTACATGAATTACTGAGGTAAGCAGAATGTCTCTCGATATCACACACAATCCATACCGTAGGACAAAAATAGTCTGCACTATAGGGCCGAGTACCAGCTCAGCCTCAATGATAAAAGAGCTACTTCAAGCTGGCATGGATGTAGCTAGAATCAACTTCTCACATGGCACTCATAAGGAGCACGCGAGCTACATAAGAACTCTTCAACAAACAGCTAAACAAGCCGGTGTACCGCTAGGTATAATGCAAGACCTGCCTGGACCGAAAAATAGAACCGGCAAGCTTAAGAGAGGCAGCGTTGAACTTAAAGAAAACGCCGATTTCATCCTCACCACCAGGGAAATTCTAGGAGACGAACAGAGAGCATCTGTAGGCTTGCCCGACTTGCCAAGCATCGTCAAGCCCGGCGACATGATATTCCTCGATGATGGCGCCATAGAGCTAAAAGTAGTAGCCACAAGCAAAACTGAAGTCAGTTGCCAGATAGTAACTGGCGGCAAGCTTGGTGAGGATAAGGGTATAAATATCCCCGGCATAACCTGGGACGCCCCCACAATCACCGAGGAGGACTGGAGTCACCTCCTGTTCGGTTTGAAACATAATGTAGACTTTGTAGCCTTGTCTTTCATCAGAGAAGCCAACGATGTTATCAAGGTAAGAAACTTTCTCCAAAAAAGGAAAAAGACCCCAGCGCTCATCGCAAAAATTGAGAGGCGCGAAGCTCTGGATAATCTCGATGGAATACTGGAAGCCGCTGATGGCGTTATGGTCGCCCGTGGCGACCTTGGTATCGAGATTCCCATACAAAGGGTGCCCATAGTTCAAAAGGAAATTATTCAGAAGTGCAACCGCTTGGGCAAGCCAGTTATTGTAGCTACTCAGATGTTAGAGTCAATGGTAAATGCACCACGACCTAGCCGAGCTGAGGTCACCGATGTAGCCAACGCCATCTTCGATGGTGCTGATGCTCTCATGCTGTCAGAAGAAACCGCTGTTGGTAGCTACCCAGTAGAAGCCGTATCTATGATGTCGCAAATTGCTTTAGAGGCAGAGACAGCTTTACCGTACGAGGAAATTCTGACCAACAAAGGCAAAGACCTCCAACCTCAAACTGACGATGCCATCAGTTACGCTGCCTGTCATACTGCCCATCAACTGGGGGCAGCAGCAATCATTGCCTTCACTTCATCAGGAAGCACTGCACGACGCGTCGCTAAGTATCGCCCAAGAGTGCCAATTTTAGCTATCACCCCTAGTCAAGTAACCCAGAGGCAATTGTCACTATCCTGGGGAGTACGCGCCTTTCAAATTCCCGAGCCTTCAAAAATAGCCGTGTTATTCACCCGAGGCGCTAGAGTAGCCAAACGAACTGGATTAGCTCAGGATGGCGACCTGGTTGTTATCACCGGAGGTGTGCCTATAGGCATCTCCGGCAGCACCAATCTACTGAAAGTGGAAAAGGTAAAATGATTGCCACGGTGACTTTGAATCCGAGCTTGGACAGAACAGTTACCGTAGAGGAGTTGGTGGTAGACGAAGCCAATCGGTGGACTAGCTTGCGCCGAGACCCAGGCGGCAAGGGAATCAATGTCTCCAGAGTCATTCACGAACTCGGTGGTGAGACTGTTGCCTACGGTTTCATCGGCGGCATTGACGGCGAAACACTAAAGCACCTCCTTAAACAACATGAGGTCCCCTTCGACTTTACCTCCATTAAGGGCGAAATAAGGAGCAACTTTATCATCACTGATTTGAAAACTCGCCGCCAAACTAGAATTGACGCTCCAGGACCACACATTTCCAGAGACGAACTCGGAAAGTTAATAGACAAAATAACACACATCAAACCAAAACCTGATTTCCTTGTCTTCGCCGGCAGTGTTCCCCCTGGAGTACCTGATGACATCTACCGACAGCTAATAGAGGAGGCTCGAAAGAGCGGCATAAAAACTGTGCTCGATTCGGATAATAAATGGCTAAAAGAGGGAATAAGGGCTAAACCAAATGTTATTAAACCAAACGTGCATGAAGCCGAAGAGTTGCTCGAAGTACACTTAAGAGATGAAGCAGCAATTATTGAGTCGGTGAAGGCTCTAGTCAACCGAAGCATCGAAGTTGCAATAATCTCCCGAGGCAAGGATGGACTCATAGTCGCCAACGGGGAAAAGATTCTAAAGGTAATATCGCCTCAAGTAGAGGTTCGTAGCACTGTAGGTGCCGGTGACTCAACTATCGCTGGGCTGGTGCTAAAACTAAGCCAGGGGCATGGGATTGAGGAAGCCTCTCGTTGGGCAGCAGCGGCAGGAACAGCAGCCACCTTAACCCCCGGTACCGAGCTTTGCCGCCGGGAGGACGTAGAAAGACTTCTCCCCCAAGTTAAAGTAGAAAGGCTATGAAATTTAGAGGCTTGCCCAACTGTGCCCGGTCACACGTGAGTGACAATTCTGCAGGGAGAAATCCCAATCTACGCTAATCCGTTAATTGGTCTGTCAACTCAACCAAGTTAGTCAAGTATCTCCTACACTTCGTTTGTCGCTTTCTATCAAGGTAGAAAGCTTGGATACCTACCTCCCTTGGGGCGACAAAATCAAATTGCCAGTTATCGCCAACATGAACTACCTGCCCAGGCTTAACCCCCATCGTCTGACACATTTTCAAGTAAAATTCGGATGTCTTCAGCTGCTTGTAATCTGTTAGCGAGGAAAAAATCCTGGTGAAGTAAGGCTCAATGTCCTGAAGAAGATGACTCAGAAAATCTCGTGTTGACCCAGAGGCTACAACGAGTTTATACCTTCCACTTAAAGACGCCAGCACTTCTTTAACTTCAGGATAATAGCAAACTCTGCTACTACATTTTTCCATAACTGGGTCAGGAATGCCTAAACCAAGCGTATCAAACCAATATCGCACATCATACCATTCCAACCTCTGGTCACCTACTTTCCCGTATTCCGCCTCGACGGTCTTCCTAGCCAGCTCGAAATCAATACCATTCTTTTCAGCATAGTGTTCAGGAATGGCTTCGAACCAGACGGCATAGCTGAAGGCTGGAGTTACCAGAGTACCTTCGACGTCAAAAGAAACTATCTTAATATCATTCTGCTTAGCCATTGACATAGTAAAGATGTTAGCACTTTTACAGTGCCGAAGTCTACGGATAGTGTACCACCTGTTCAGGCTTTCCTTTGGAGGAGAGACGTGTCCTAAATGCACGTAGCCACGAGGCTAAAGCCTCGTGGGCACGACCCTAAAGGGTCGTAGCTACATGAGTTGGTGCATGGCCGGACTAGTCTATTATTGGAAATCTCGTCCCATAAAGTTTAAAATAAGCAGAAGCAAAAATGATGGACTTAAATTACCGAATCGCCAAGCAGAAATTAGCCGATTATTCTTTTGAGCTAGGGCCAATAAGGCCACCTAGTGAAGCCTATTCATTATTAATAAGGGCAACTAGAAACTGTCCATGGAACCGATGCCAATTCTGTCCCGTCTATAAAGGGCAAAAATTCGAACTTAGACCGGCTGAAGATATAATCAAGGATATAGAAACAGCCAAAGCCATCTCCGACGAGATAAAGGAGCTTATCTGGAGAATGGGCTATGGCGGTCGACTCAGGGATGTGGCTGCAACAATTTATAACGGATATCAACATAATGCCAGCATCCGCAACGTGGCTCTATGGCTGTGGGCAGGTGGCGAATCCGCCTTTCTTCAAGATGCCAACACCGTGATAATGAGGACGCCTGACTTAGCCAGAGTAGTATCCTTCCTAAAGCAAGCTTTCCCCGAACTGAAATGGATAACTTCCTACACCCGTTCAAAAACTGCCGCCAAGAAGTCGCTAGAAGAATTGAAAGAGCTCAAAGATGCCGGGCTTTCCCGATTACACATCGGGCTGGAAAGCGGCTCTAACCTTGTACTCAGTTATGTGGAGAAAGGAGTCACTGCTGAGGAACATATCGTAGGCGGCAAAAAGATGAAAGAAGCTGGCATTTCATTATGTGAATATGTTATGCCCGGACTTGGTGGCAGGAAAATGTCATCAGACCACGTTATCGGGACAGCCACGGTTCTAAATGAGATTGACCCTGATTATATCAGATTACGCACCCTCCATATCCATCAGGGCGTGCCTTTGTGGTCAAAAGCAGAAGCCGGCGATTTTGAACTCCAAACAGAAGACGAGGTGGTAGAAGAAATCGGCAAACTCATCGAAAAGCTCGAAGTCACCAGCGAGCTCAAGAGCGACCATATATTGAATCTCCTACCAGAAGTAGAAGGTAAATTCCCAGAGGCAAAAACAGCCTGCCTAGCTACGATAAACAGATATCTAGCATTACCGTCCAAGGAAAGGCTCAATTTCAGGCTGGGCCGAAGAGCTGGCTATTATGAGAAACTGGACGACCTTTACGACGCTCATAAGCATCAGAAGGTTGACGAAGCTATCAAGCGTATTACCTCAGAAGCCCCAGACAGTGTCGATGAGGTGATCCTTCAGCTAAAGGCAAGCTTTATTTAGAAGTAAGTATCTTATGTCAAGTAAAGGTTTCCTTAATCTCAATCGTTTCAAGTCAAGCAAGTCAATAAAGCAGCAAACGAAGCGAAGAGCAGACAACAGTCGAAATAAGCCAACAAAAAAGGATAGCTACGGCCACAGCAGCATAAATACAAAATCTAGAGAGGTTGATAGATGAAAAAACTTACAATCCTTTTAACCTTATCACTGATACTGATTACCTTGACCGCAGGTTGCGCCAAAGGCGAGATTAAAGAAAATGGGGGGGTCTCAGTCAGAGGTATCTTTATAGAGGGAGACTCAGGCGGCGATGCCGAGACATTGAACTGGATTCTAGCTGCTGATGCTACCTCCTTCAGCTATGTGGGACACACTCTGGACCCGCTGGCAACTTACGATAACCAGCTCAACATTCAACTGCGTTGTTTAGCTAAGGATGTAGAAGTATCACCAGACGGTTTGGTTTACACCGTAACCATCAGAGGTGACCTCAAATGGAGCGATGGCTCACCGGTTACTGCAGAAGATTATGTGTACACCTTAAAGAATCTTATGTTCTCTGACTGGCTGAACTACCCATACAAAAGCGATTGGCAGGAAGAAGTGGACGGTAAGACAGTTTTCGTGACGCCAGAAGTAGTAGACGACACCACCTTTATCATTACTCGTCAGACAGTCGACCCCGAGTTTGTCTACACAATTTATGACCTGACACCCTATCCCAAATACATAGCCACACAATATGAGGGGGATGTTCAAGCTTTCACCCAAGCCACAGAGTTCAATAATCTAACCTATACAGGTAACCTGGGGCCATATCGCTTTAAAGAATGGGTCAGGAATGACAGGTATGTAGTCGAGCGAAACCCCGAATATTACCTCGGCAAAGACGTTGGAGCTCCCTACTTTGAGCAATATATCACCAAGCTCTTTGGCACCTCAGCCACCAGACAGGCAGCTCTGGAAGCCGGGGACATAACTTACACCGGTATCGAGCCGGAACAGGCGAACAAGTTCAGGAATCTACCACACGTTAAAGTGTATACCGTGCCCACTTCAGGCTACACTCTGCTGGCTTATAACCACAGAGCTAATGGCTGGGATGGACTTAAGAACAAGACAGTTAGACAAGCCCTGTCCATGGCAATAAACAAGCAAGCAATCAGTCAGGCAGTCCTTCTCGGTTTTGCCGAGCCTGCCTTTAGCTTCATCCCAAAAACCTCCCCGTGGTACGTAGAAGAAGGCATCGTTAAATACGGAGTTGTCCCTCTCCACGACAAACAAAAGGCGGCTGAGCTTCTTTACCAGGAAGGCTACGGGATTAAAAAGGATAATGGTACCATAAAGGTTACCGACAAGGAAGGTAAGCCTCTACACTTAATCCTGGCAGTCAACACAGGGAGCAAACCCTCCGAAGACATGGCTTTCTTTGTGCGAAAAGAACTTATAGCCCTGGGAATAGAAGTGGAAATCAAACTTGTACCCTGGGCAACCCTTTTAAGACAGTATGTAATGAATAAAGTTCCGGACTCAAAGCAGGAACCTACATATAATAATGGCCCTGAAGCAGTTAGCCAGGAGCGGTGGGACATAATTTTGATAGGATTTAATACCGACCTGCTGGCTCCGTCTGGCAGCCATGTTTTCTTTGCCTCCAAAGGTGGCCTCAATTTCCTTGGCTATTCCAACTCCAAAGTCGATGAACTATTCAACCGAGCTAAATCAAAGGAATCGCTAGACAAAGAGACAAGGCGACAAGTTTACGCTGAACTATCCCGGCTTCTGTCCGAAGAACAGCCTGTCGATTTCCTGGTTTTCCATAGAGCCAACCGTGGTTTCCAGAAGAAAGTCATGGGCATAGAGCCCGGCATAAATATGGGCTATAACTATCACCTGTGGTACTTTGAATGAAGTTTCATTTTCTGTCATTCTGAGCAAAGCGAAGAATCTGGAGTAGAGCGACCGAAGAATATTGCCCTTGCCTAGTTCGTGGTGACGAGGTAAACACCATCTATGGGAAAAAGCTGGCTCAGAGACTACATTATTAAAAGGCTCATCTACTCTGTAATCATCGCCTGGGGTATATTAACCATCACATTCGTCCTGGTCAGGGTCGGTCCCAGTTCGCCGGCCGACAAATATTTAGCCAACATAGCTGCCCGCGGACAGGACGTCTCACAGGTAACAGCCGCCATCGAAGCTAGATACGGCGTTGATAAGCCCATATTCCAGCAGTATGCAGACTATATGGGCAACCTGTTCCAAGGGAACTGGGGATGGTCTTTCAGCACCTCGATGCCCGTAATCGAGCTAATCAAAACTCACTGGATTTATTCCTTTCAACTCATACTGTTGAGCAGCCTATTTGCTGCTTTCCTTGGCATCTTAATCGGCATTTACTCGGCGGTCAAACAATACACCAAAGTTGATTACGCCTTCACCTTTTTCTCCTTTATCGGAATATCAATACCCAACTTCTGGCTTGGTGTCATGCTAATCCTTGTATTCTCAGTAAAGCTGGGGATATTCAAGACTTACTATGACACCACTTTACCCCTTTTCTCCCTCGACAATCTAAAAGCGCTGGTGCTGCCCATTATAACCTTAGGCACAGGAATGCTAGCTGGCTATGTCAGATATACCAGGTCAGCCATGCTGGATAACTTGAGAAAGGCGTTTGTCACCACCGCCCGAGCCAAAGGCTTGCCGGAGCGAACTGTCATCGGCAAACACGTCTTCAGAAACGCTTTACTGCCCCTCGTCACCATAATAATGTTTGATTTAGGCAGCATTGTTTTCGGTGGAGCTTATCTCACTGAAATCATCTTCGGCATCCCCGGACTGGGGCAAATATCCTTTAATGCCATCTTTGCCAATGATTATCCCGTAGTAGTAGCTGTAACCATTATCGGGACATTTATAGTGCTACTGGTCAACTTGGTGACCGACGTTACCTATACTTATCTTGACCCAAGGATAAGATATGACTGAAAGGCTACGAGATAAAGTCAGAAGAATTAGCCAACCTCTATACAGCAACGCGCGGCTGATTAATTATTATTGGGAAAGGACACGGAGAAACAAGTTAGCCGTCTTTGGCCTGGCTTTCATAATCTTCTTGATTTTATTGGCTCTAATCGGCCCCTTCTTTACCCTGGACCCGACGGCGGTCAATTTCGAAGAAAAAAACATGCCACCCGTAGGTTTTACCATCGAGCAATCCGTCTATAACATAGAGACCGATGAATTTACTACGAAAGAAATCCCTGGAACTTGGAAGCACCCACTGGGCACAGATAGCAAAGGCCGCGACATGCTGGCAATGATAGTCTCCGGAGCCAGGGTGTCTTTACAAGTTGGCCTCATCGCCACTGGCATAGCCATAATCCTGGGAACGATTATCGGGGTGCTATCAGCCTATCTGGGCGGCTGGGCAGACAACGTCTTGATGAGATTCACTGACGTTATGATGACCTTCCCCTTCTTCCTACTGCTGGTGCTCATAGTTTTCATTTTTGGCCCAAGTCTGGTTTTCATAGTGCTGGCAATAGGACTGACCGGCTGGACAGGCACTGCCAGGTTGATTAGAAGCGAAGCTCTATCGCTTAGGACACGAGAGTTCGTCATTGCCGCTAAAGCCCTAGGCGCCAGTGATAACAGAGTCATCTTCCGCCACCTCATACCTAATGTCATCAGCCTCATTATAGTCATAGCCACGTTATCTATCCCAGGGGTAATTTTAGCTGAAGCTGCTTTGAGTTTTATCGGCCTAGGTGACCCGACAGTGTCTAGCTGGGGGATAATCTTGGAAGCCGGTCAACATAGCCTGAACACTGCCTGGTGGGTAGCTGTGGAGCCAGGAATCATGCTTTTCCTAACAGTTCTCGCTTTTAACTTTTTGGGTGATGGGCTGAGAGACGCCTTCGACCCCAAGAGCAACGTATGAACACCGTGGACAATGCAATTTTGAAGGTTAGCAATTTAAAGACATACTTTTTCACCCGCCGTGGTATAGTCAAAGCGGTGGATGGCGTTGACTTTGAGCTCAGGCGCGGTGAATGCCTCTGCCTCGTTGGCGAATCCGGCTGCGGCAAAACAGTGACAGCACTATCTATTTTGCGCTTATTTGATAGCCCGCCAGGGAAAATAGTAGATGGTCAAATAAGCTACAACAGCTTGGATCTAGCTGAATGCTCCTCAAAGCAACTGAGGCAAATTAGAGGCAAAGATATCGCCATAGTCTTCCAGGAGGCACAATCTGCCTTGAACCCGGTATTGACTATAGGTGACCAAATAATCGAGCAAATAAAGCTTCACCTGCCATTAGATCACGGCAAGGCTAGAGACAGGACTATGACCTTGCTCAACGAAATGGGCATACCCTCGGCAGAAGGAGTGATGAGCTACTATCCCCACCAGTTATCTGGCGGTATGAAACAGAGGGTACTGATAGCTATGAGCCTGTCCTGCAACCCGCAAATCCTCATCGCTGACGAACCAACCACCGCCGTAGATGTAACCATAAAGGCTCAAATACTAGACATATTCCGCGAGCTAAAGGCCAAGAGACAAATGTCTACCATCTTCATAACCCACGACCTAGCAGTGGTGGCTGAAATAGGAGACCGAGCCGTAGTCATGTACGGGGGTAAAGATGTCGAGACAGCACCGGTCTCCGAGATAATCAGTAATCCGAAACATCCATACACTTCCGGCTTAATCGAATGTCTGCCCGATGTCTCCAAAACTGCAGACAGGCTGGCATCAATTCCTGGAACAACACCCAACCCCCTCGAAATGCCTCAAGGTTGCGTCTTCCACCCCAGATGCCCCAAGGCAATGAAGATCTGCAAACAGCAAGAGCCACCAGAAATTATCATTTCCAAAGAACACAAGGTAAGCTGCCATTTATACACATGAAACAAATGCTAAATCACAGGTTATTACAAATAAGAAATCTTAAAAAGTATTATCCAGTGACTGCCGGCCTATTCTCCCGGCATATCGGAGATATAAAAGCCGTAGACGGAGTAACTTTCGACATTAAAGAAAGGGAAATCCTCGGCTTAGTAGGAGAGTCAGGATGCGGCAAATCAACCCTGGGCAAAACAATTCCCAGACTGGAGGAGCTAACCAGTGGAGAAATCCTGTACAGAGGAAGCGATATTGCTAAGCTAGACAAAAAGGGGCTCCGGGAACTAAGGAAGGAAATCCAAATAATATTCCAGGACCCCGATGCCTCACTCGACCCCAGGATGACTGTTGGTGATTCTATATGCGAACCCCTGATTGTCCATAATATTGGCGATGAAAAGAAACGAATGGAAAGGGTAGATGAGTTAATGGAGCAAGTTGGGTTGGAAGCCAGGCAGGCTAACCTGTATCCACATGAGTTCAGCGGCGGTCAAAAACAGCGTATCGGCATCGCTCGTGCCCTAGCTATGAACCCAAAGCTCATCATTGCCGATGAACCAGTGAGCGCCCTAGACGTATCCATACAGGCTCAGATTCTAAACCTGATGATGGACATTCAAGAAAGGTTTGGGTTAGCTTATTTGTTTATCGCCCATGACCTATCCGTGATAAAGCACATGGCCCACAGAGTAGCCGTAATGTACTTAGGAAAAATCGTTGAGCTGGCCAGCAACAAGGAAACCTTCGATAATCCTCTCCACCCCTACACCGAAGCGCTGCTTTCAGCGGTCCCCAGTTTCAAGCCAAAAGACAAAGACAGAATATTATTGCGTGGCGATGTGCCCTCTCCCCTCAACCCACCATCCGGCTGCCATTTCCACCCCAGATGCCATCGGATACTGCCGATTTGCAATCAACAAGAACCAGAGCTAGCTGAAGTATCCGAAGGTCATTTCGTCGCCTGCCATCTGTACAGGCAGCCATGTCCCCCTTGAGGTCGCACTTCTATCAAACCGAATGTAGTTGCGACCATTTAGGGTCGCTTTGGGCAGGGCTAAAGCCCCATAGCTACATGTTCAGTGCTACAGGTCTAAAGACCTGTCACTACATTTTGGTGAACTAAACAAATTCAAAACCTCAACAGGCTGTCCGAAAATGTAGTCCCGACCCTTTAGGGTCGGGCTCCCGAGGCTAAAGCCTCGGGGCTACATGTTTAATGTGTATCACCAATGAGCTATAATTTTTCCCACAAAGTGGGAGAGACAGATTGCCAGTTAGAGTTTTCGAATAGCCCCTCAAATACCAATGACCAAAACAGAAGAGTTTTGAATCTAAAGAATTTGAATTTCGATATTATTCAGGATTTCTTGTCGTAATGGGCGAGATTAAAGTCCCGCATCACGATTTGTCAAAGACGGCACCTACAACTCCTTAACCATATAGTCGCCATCCAACTCATAGCCACATTCAGAACGGAAATATTCCCTGGCACCAACGCCACTGATGACGGCTATCTTCCGAGCTTGAAATTCGTCTCGGGCAATCCTTTCAGCTTCCTTGAGCAACTCCGCACCAAGACCTCTATGCTGAGCTGCCCCAATTCGTTGCTCCCCTAGAGGAACTTCGGAGCCAAAGACATGGAGTTCCCTGACCATAGCTAAGTCTCCATTGCCAACAGCGGAAGAACCGACCCTCATGCGGAGCAGGCCAAATAGGGTCTGCCTCTCGTCTTCAAAGGAAAGAAACACTTCCTTTCCGCCAGATGCCTCATATTCCCGTCTCCTCAGATTCGGCTCGCCGATTTTCCAGCCATCCCTTAAGCGATGCCCATATTCCCGACAGCGGATGCAATTACACCGAACGCCAATCTCCTCCATACGCTTCTTCAGCACACTCCTCAAAGCTAAATCTTTACAGCCAGCAACGATGAATTTACTGGGAATATCGCGCATCACCCGGGGGATCCTGGCATAGCCAGGAACCAGAGTTTTAATGTCTATCATCAAATCCACCATCTCATCCATCGGATAAGGCTGATAGCGGTCATCTCTGTACCATGTCTCAAGCTCGGTGCCAGCGACAACCAGCGTCGGATAAAGTTTGAATCCATCAGGTCTGAAATCCTCATTATCGAAAAGCTCCCGAGACAACTCCAAGTCGTGCTCTGAAGTTGAACCAGGCAATCCCGGCATCCAGTGATAATAGACCTTGAAACCGTAATCCTTCAGTAACTTGGTAGCCCCAACCACTTCAGCCACAGTATGCCCTCGTTTGACCAGCCGATAGATGTCATCGTCCAGTGTCTGCACTCCTAACTCTACTCTAGTAGTGCCGAATTCCAGCATCCTTCTGACCTCTTCTTCCCGGCACCAATCGGGCCTGGTTTCAATGCACAGCCCCACACATCTATATTCGGCAGTCTCATTCATCTGCTTGGCTGCCTCCAAACTGGGAGACGGAATACCATTTAAGCCATCATAACAATCCTTTATGAATTGATATTGATACTCCTCGGGATAGGCCAGGAAAGTGCCCCCCATAACGATGAGTTCCACCTTGTCGGCCGGATGCCCCATGTCTGAAAGAATCCTCAACCTTTCCTCAACCTGTCTTCTGGGCTTATAATTGCACAGCTTAGCTCTGAGCACTGCCGGCGATTCCGAGGTATAGCTCTTAGGTGCGTCGGGAAAAGTGGGACAATAAATGCATTCACCAGGACAGCCTATTGGCTTGCCCATGATGGCCACCGGGGTCACCCCGGATATGGTCCTTGAAATTTTTTTCATATTATGCTTTCCTTAAGCCAAAGTTTACCAGATTCCAACCGCAGGATAAATTAAAAACATGTAGCCACGAGGCTTTAGCCTCGTGAACCCGACCCTAAAGGGTCGGGGCTACATGTTGGGTGATAGCACAAAAAGGGCTCAGTATGATAAATAAACACCCAAAAACAAACAAGGAGGTCTTCGACGAGATAGCTGAGAGCTGGTACCGGCTCAGACATTGGTCTCGCTTCACTAAAGAGCTTGAGGAGATGGCGAGCAGATGGCACAAGGGCAAGCTCCTGAATGTCGGCTGTGCTCATGGACCGGACTTTCTGCCTTTCAATGACAACTTCGAGCTATGGGGGGTGGACTTCTCTACACAGATGGTCAAACTGGCACCGAAATATGCCAACAAGTTCAAATTCGAAGTCAAACTGGCAGTATCTGATGCCACTTCCCTACCATATCCCGATAATACCTTCGATTGGGCAATAGCAGTAGCCACTTACCACCACATTCAGGGAGACGAACAAAGACAGAAGGCTTTCCGAGAACTCAGGCGTGTCCTGAAGCCCGGAGGCGAAGCCTTCATCACCGTATGGAACAGATGGCAGTCAGGCTTCTGGCTAAAAGACAAAGAGGTCAATGTACCCTGGAAATCAAGGGGCAAAATCCTTTACCGCTATTACCACCTCTTTTCCTATCCAGAGCTCCGCAAACTGCTAACCGAAGCTGGCTTTAAAGTCATCAGCATGTTCCCGGAGAAATCTTACCGCTTCCCGCTCAAGTTTTTCTCCCGTAATATATGCGCCCTGATTAAAAAATAGCAATCTTAAGCACGCAATTTGGAAATTTTAATTTTGAATTTGTTTAGGACTTAGATATTAGGATTTAGGATTTCTCCACGGGAGCGGGCATTGGTGAGAAAAGGAAAATACTATGAGTCTGACTTTGAACTCCCGGAGTCTTCCACTGCCCCTATCTCTTCCGGAGCCGTAGACAGAGCGATAGGTAGAAAAGCTTCAACTAGCTTCGGGTCAAACTGAGTGCCGGAGCATCGCTTGAGCTCATCCAGCACCTTCTTATAGGACAGAGGCTCACGATACGGACGAGACGACGTCATAGCATCGAATGCATCAGCTATCGCCAAAATGCGGGCCTCGATGGGGATAGCCTCACCTTTTAACCCTGATGGATAACCAGTGCCATCCCATCGTTCATGATGATGAAGAATAGCTGGCAAGCAAGAAACTAAACTGATCACATGACCAACTATAGTTGCTGACAACTTAGCATGTGATTGAATCAATTCCCATGTTTCAGCCTCAAGCTTGCCGACTTTTTTTAGCACTTCGTCGGGGATGCCTATTTTGCCGATGTCATGAAGCAAAGCTGCAGTGCTGATTACAGCCACTTTTTCCGAGGGCAAACCAATAGCCTCAGCCAGAGCTACAGCATAACTGCTCACCTTCCTTGAATGGCCATATGTAAACGGGTCTCTAGCTTCAATGGTTGCCGCTAAGGCATATATAATGCTCAAAGCCTCCTTTTCGGAGGTAGCTCCCGGAGCAGGTGTCTCAGTCAAAGAGGGCAGCATTTTAGATGCCACACAGGTCCGATTGCCTCCAGTTTGCTTAGTGTAATAAAGTGCCCTATCAGCAGCATTAATGAGTTCGTCAGGCGCTACTCCATCGCTGGGCCAGGAAGCTAAGCCGAGGCTGGCGGTTATCCTGAATTTTTTTTTGCGCATTTCGGCAGCAATCTTTCCCCGAACTCGTTCGGCTACAACAAAGGCGTCATCGGCCTCCGATTGAGGCAAAAGAACGGCAAACTCATCACCACCATAGCGAAAAGCAATATCGATGTTCCTTATCGCCTTCTCTATCAACTGCCCGATTTGAGCCAACACCTTATCACCAGCCATATGTCCGCGCTTGTCATTGTAAGCTTTGAAGAAATCGAGGTCGAGGAAGATTAGAGACAGCATGCCGCCATGGCGAGAATGCCGGTCAATCTCTTCTCCTAAACGCTCATCAAAATGGCGGCGGTTGAACAAACCAGTGAGTTCGTCCACACGAGCCCTCTGCTCAGCTTTAGCATAAAGCCGACTATTTTCAACCGGCACAGCAATCTGTGAAGCCAGGCGTTCCAGAAGGTGAACCTGACCGGGAGTGTAAGCATTCGGCTGACGACTAGCGACAATCAAGCTCCCTATAGCCTCCCCTTTCACCACCAGCGGCAGGTAAACGATTGCCCGAATCCCGTACTTCAAGTGATTTTCGCCGGTCCAAAACCTCTTGTTTTTCGCCAGGTCGGGCTCAACCAAAACCTTTTTGCGTTTAGCTACCCATTCAGTACCTGTGCCTTCAAGTGGTATCTTTTCCCCCGCTTGCCACGCTGAGCCCACCTCTGTGGACAAAACCTCGAAATGAAGCTTATCACCTTCTATCAGGGCAATCGTCGCCCAGTCGACGTCAATCACATCTTTAAGTTCAGCGATAAAGACACTGTACACCTCTCGTATGTTTAAACTGGAAGTTATGACCCCAGCCAGCCGGTTAATCAGAGACAGCTCCTGCTCCCGATTTCTTAGCTGCTCCTGAAGATATTCCTTCTCCAGACTTGTTGCTACCTGAGCGGCGACGGTCTCGACCAAATTGACGTCCTCAAGCGGGTACCTGCCAGATTCCTTTTTGCCTAACGCCAATATGGCAATCAAGGAACCCCGGCTAACTAAAGGGAATAATAATTCCACGTCCAGAGCTTTTAGCCCATCACTTTCTTCAGCCCACATACCGCGAAACTCAGGAATGATACCCAAACTTTCTTTAAGCAGGTACCTATTTTCTCGCCGCAGCCACTCCAAAACGGGATTGTCCTGCCTTAATATCACCTGCAGAACATTCTCCTTTTGGGGTTCAGAAAAATCGACAACAAAATCACCATTCACCCCTTCTGGAAGTAACAAATATGCCTGCTGACAATCCAAGCTTTTAGTAAGCAGCGGTAGCATTTTTTGGCTGAATTCTTCAAGACTCGAAATACCACCCATTTCCCTCTGAACGAAGCTGTGCAGTCTCTGACGATAATCATATCTTTCTTGATGAAAAAGCCGATCTGCACCTTGAATAACAAGGCCTCGCAACAGATAAATAACCACAACTAGTGCCAACGCTGCTGCTGTACTTGATACCAAAGTAGCAGTATGTCCTTCAAAATCAAAAAGCAGACGAATCGAGTAGAACAAAAGCAGATAAACAGCAATGCCGATGGCACCCAAACCTACCCACCCCAATCCACGGCGAAAAGCAATCCTCATGTCCAGTAAACGATGCCTCAGAACTGCATAAGTCAAAATACCGGCATTGAACACAGCACCTAAATGAGTTAGGGGATATTGTTTGCCGACGTCAGTAACAGCGCTAAGACTAAAAAGGGTCATAAGCACGATGCCAAATAATAGATAAAGAATCTGATTACGCCTTACCGGGTCGGTTAGAACAGTGAATCTGCGCCACAGAAGATAAAAATCTCTGCCGAACAATACGCACAGAGAAAGAGCCACCGGGATAAAGGCGATGCCATAAACAGGAACAGGTATATCGTTAATAAAAGCAACACCCTCTGCAAGATAGCCCAGCAGCGTTACAACAATAATCGCTGCCAGCAAAACATATGCTAAAGGAAATCCGAAGCCTTTTGGTTGATAGAAAGAGGTTAAAAAATAGTGGAATTGCACCGCTGCCCAGGCAAAAAAACACATGACAAGTTTAAACAAAAGGAGTCTATCCTGCATGAATAAGTCGCTGCGGAACAAGAAATTGCCCAAGCCCCACAGGACTGTAGGAACCAGCACCAAAATAAAAAGCTTATGCTGCCGCTGCCACGGACGGTTGGAAACGAGGATAACAAACAGCGGGATATAAGCAACCACAACAGCTAAAGAAATCAAAGCTTGGACGTTCATTTTTAAGCTTCGTACCTATTAGTTTGCCTAATTATGTCCCTAGCTTTGAAGGTTGTCAAGAGGGGCCACAAGGAGAGTGTTTATCGACAATCCATTCCTAATATAGCTGCGACCCTGGCTCACTACACGTAGACTCGACCCTTTAGGGTCGAGTTCCCGAGGTTAAAACCTCGGGGCTACATGTTGATGATAATGTCGAGGCTAAAGCCTCGCCGCTACACACTTAATTGGTAACCCCGCTATTAAGGGGGCCAGACATGGATTTAGCGTGGAAAAATAAAGGCGGTTGTTTAAAACAACCGCCCACCAAGGTCTTCAAGCTATAATCAAGCTGGTTTCTTAGCTCTGTTTAGCCAAGATTGTTTGGCAAAGACATCCTTCCATTCTAAATCTGTAAAACCTATCGAACAAAGTATTCGCTCGCATTCCTCTTTTTCTAAAAGGGTATAAATCCCCTTTTTACCCTTCCGTTCAATCTTTCGGGTATATCTTGCTGCCTTCAACGTAGTCAAAAGGAGAGAGGGGCCATGTTTCCGCCAGCGGGAAGGGTCTAACAAATATCTCAGGGTGTGTAACAATCCATACAACGTATTGGCATTTTTCTTGGGCATAGTCCAGATTAATATTCCTCCCGGTTTCAAAGCCCTGTAGGCCTCCTGGAGAGCTTCTTTTAATACTCCATTTGCTTCCTCTCCCGTTTTTTGGGATTTCGTTAAAAATGTAAAAACATGGTTTCCAACGATACCGTCAAAGAAATCGTTGGGGAATGGCCATCCTTCTCTGAGGTCTGTACGTACGATTGTAATCAGATGGGCGTCTTTAACTTGTCTAATTTCTTCATTAGCTCCATCGATGTCGATATCACCAGCCCAAATTTGTATATCTCCTTGTGCTTTTTCCAAAATCCATTTAGACGCCGGTAGGTTTCCACATCCAGCATCGAACCAGCATCCTTCTGGCGAGCCCAAAAACTCTCCGACTCCCTTCTTTAACTCTTCGTAAAGCCTACCTTCAAGATATGGACGACCAATTTTGCTGCGCGTAAATTGGTTAAACTCATGCCAGAACTTCAATTCTTCAGAAATTGAATCGTCTATCATGAATTTAATTTCTTCTCTCTCGACAACTTGTGATTTTACCATAAATTTCCCCCCCCTTGACTTTTTCGTTACTTTTCCCAGAACAAAAGAGCAAATTTTTTATTAACATTTTTGGGGGCTGTACTCCAATGCTACCGCCTAGTCACAGCCTCAGCCTCAACCGTAACCTCCACTTCAGGCACGGCTTTCACCTTAGCCCCGAGCAACGAGAGCACTCTATCAGATGGATTGATGTGAGGCGGTTTCACGTGAGCTAAGTCGGCACCCTCAGCCTGCCGTTGAGCCATATAATTGTCAAAAGCCCCCTGCGGCAGCAGCGTGACCTTTACCGGTTTTACACCAAGTACAGCTTCCGGTGTACCGTAAGCCCGGTAGATGTTGTATTCGTATTCATCATCTAGCTTCACCAGTTGCTCATAGACGGCTGTGGCCACGCCCCTTTCACTGGCAATGTAGTTATCTCTAAGCTCAAGGTAAAGGTGCAACATCGGCTTTCCCTCGATTGTCTCTTTACTCACCGTCCAATCGGCATAGGGGATGCTGGTGTTCTCAATCGCCTGCCAGATTATCTTCTCAGTTAGCCGCCCAAACCCGGTAATATCAATAAGGTCATCAGCACGGCCTTCAAATACCATCTGCGGAATATTAATGCCCAGCTTCCCATTGCGCAGAGAGGTTATTCTAACAACGTCACCAAGCCGGTACCTGGTCATTATGCCACCATGGAAATTGGTGATGACCACCTCATAACACTCCCCAGCTTTTATCTCATCCAGCAGAACAGTTTTCGGCTGATAGTCATGGTCTAACTGCCACTTAAAACGCTCTGCCTCCGGAATAAATTCGAAGAAATTGAGACTGGGAATGAAGGTCATGCCATCATAATCCCAGGTCTGGGTAGCATAAACGCCGCCTTCAGTGCCAGCATATACTTCAAGTGGACATCTCCCCCACAGCTCCTTTATCCTTGTCTTAAAAATCGAACTGTCTGCGCCACTACCCATAATCGCTTTAACCGACCACAGGTCGCTGGGCAGCATCGGACGATGGGCTAATTTGCTCTTGGCTAACCCGTTAGCTAGGCGAAACAATGCCCTCGGCTGAAGCAAGAAGGAGCTGATATCTACTGTTCTCGATTGCTGGCTAATCCTTTCCCCAACAACAATCAGAACGGTAGACAAGCCAAAGAAGTAATCAAGTCCTCGGGACAAAGCTTGCCGGAAGCCGAGCTGAATCCTGGCCTCAAAGGACAATTTCTCCGCCTCGTCTAATGGTGGTAAGCTCTCTCCTGCAACCTCATTTTGCCCGATATAAGCAAAAGTGCCCGAAGCGTAAGGCCTTGCGGCTACAGCATAAAGGTATTTGGGACGTTTCTTCTTAAGGGCGGAGGCATCACCTTTCTCTTTGCAGGTAGCGAAAATTCCACAGCCAAGCATTATTCTTGCCAACTCATGATAGGATTGCGAGCTGAGAGGCACCCATTTAACAGTAGTTGACTTGCCCGCAGAATATTCCACCGACCTGCCTGAGGTATGCATCCACATAACAGGTTTTACCGGCAGCACGTCTTCTCTTCGCTCGAGAAGCTCAGGACAATAGTCAGTATAGGTAGTTAATGGCACCTGCTCCCTGAATTCTTCGACAGTTTCTGGCATGGCGCCGCGCATCAATTTCCTGCCCAGCTCACAGTTGCTCAACAGCTCGATTTGCTCCAGCAACAGCCGCTTCTGAATAGCCATAAACTGCTCCATATTCAGGTCAATAAACCCACAGCCCATCTGCCACAGCTCTTCATATCTCCCCTGACGCAAAAGTTCCTGAATCTTAGACATAATGCACCTCCCAAGCTAAATAGCCTAAGTACACTATGACACGTTTGGTTCAGCTTGGGAAGTGATTATGTTCTAGAAGATAGTTCTATTAGATTGCAATGAGGGGGTGAGGCGAGGAGGCGAGGAGGAAATCTGTGGATTTTTAGGTGCTTTTAGCCTTGGCAGAGACACCCAGAGTTCGTAGTTTTTGGCTTAGCTTTTCAAGCTCTCTGTCCGTCGGCTGCTTGCCCAGCTCCAGTCCGTAGCTGAGGAAGAATTCAAGAAAGTTGCGCAAAAGTTCCCGTATCCCCTGCTCGAACTGGCGAAACTCTTCTTTAGTTATATGGTCATTGTTTCGTCCGTTGACATCCTGCTTCAACTGGCTGTCAATAAGAAAGTTGATGAAATCCGAAATACTCATATCACCGCGGTTTTCATCTATCTTCCTTATTACATCCAATTCTACTATAAGCATTCTTTTTTCGGGCATAGGCAACTTCCTCCTTTATTGAAAATTAATTAGAAATCAGCATCCCTGAACTCAAGCACTTCCAGTATAGTTTCTATGCTTCTTAATAGGGCTAATCCCTTCTCCGTCACCCGATAGGTTACTACCGGATTACCTATCTCCACTCTATCAATAAAGCCATGGCCAATAAGAAAGCTCAGGTATTTCTGTATCTGACTATAGCTCATGTTAGCACTGTACATTATTTCAGTCTTGCCAGCCCCATTCTCACCTACCTTCAACATGTCACCTATTATTTCTATGTTAGATCTCCTCTGGTTCATAACACTACTCCCGACATTCCTTAGGACTTCTTGCCCAGGACAATTGTACTATACCACTATTATAACAGCTATTGTCAATGGGTTTTGCCTCTATTTTAGCAAATCTTTGGGTTATCAGAAGAAAAAGGCCCTGTTTCCCACAGGAAACAGGCTACTAAGGGAAGATTTAAGAGGCTGTCCGAAAACTCTAACTGGCAATCTGTCTCTCCCACTTTGTGGGAAAAATTATAGCTCATTGGTAATACACATTAAACATGTAGCCCCGAGGCTTTAGCCTCGGGAGCCCGACCCTAAAGGGTCGGGACTACATTTTCAGACAGCCTGTTAAGCAGCCCTACCGTTTCCTAAACAGACTGAGAAACCTGTCTTGGTACTCGTGGAACAAGCTCCATCGCCTTAATTCAGCTACCAGCTCAGGTGCCCAGGATGGGTCTCGTTTAGTTCTTTCAAAAAGCTCCTCGATATGGTTCCTGGCATCTCTAGGCACACCAGCCGCATCTATATACAAAAGCCCACTTCTTTCCAATTCAGCTACATTGCTGGACACCGAGCTTCTAGTCAACTCGTAGGTAAATTTAAGCAATGAAACATCCCACAGCTCTTCAACACCTTTAATAATGGCGGTTAATGGGTCGCGTTGACTATCTATCTGCCGGTTGATTTTGTCCACAATCGCCCCTACAGACTCAGAAACAACGTTCATCTCCCCAGGCTCATTCTTGTAAGTATAGACAATGCCAGGCTCATGAGGATCCCTTTCCGCCATCATCTCTATAAACCTTCTGGCCTGCAGGCTGAATCCTTCCAGATTAATGAGATACGACGGGGTAACAATCTTTGGCCTGGCAGCAATCACCCTACCTTCCCTAACCACATTCACCCATTCCGCCAGCTCGGTAACCAGATAGTAGTAAATGTTGGTGGTGCCAAAGGTAGCCAGGCTTTGCGCCGGTGCTCTCAGTACCTCGGTATGCTCGATAGCATATTGAATTCTTTCATCAGCTTCCATAGAAGTCCAACCTACTGCTCAAAGAAACAGCTTAACTGCCTGAAAATTACGCTCCACATTCAGTTTACCTTTCACGATACTGCCATACTCGGTGCTGTGCCCGGGGACTAAACACTCCACATCGAGCTGTGACAATTTATCGATGCTTTTCTTAAGCAATGAAAGGCTACCGCTGGGAAAATCAGTCCTGCCAATACTGCCATAGAAAACCACGTCGCCAGTTATCAGAATCTTATTATCCGGCCAGTAAAGGCAAAATGAGCCTGGGGAATGACCCGGAGTATGAAAAATCTCAAGTTCAACTTTGTTCTTAGTGCCTAGACTCAGGCTCCCCTCTTTAAGGTAAAAAAGAGGCGTAAATTGTGGTACTTTCACTCCTAACATCGAATACAGCTTCTCCCCCAATGTGTTTCGAAATTCGTCTTCCTCCTCGGACAAGGTAATCCAGGCTCCACTATTTTTGACCACCAGCTCATTTGCCTGGCAATGGTCAGGATGGCTATGAGTATTGATTATCAATCCTATGTCACCAACTTTGAAGCCATTCCCTTCCATGGCCTTAATAAAGTAATCAAAGCAAGCCTCGCCAAACTCGTTAGTTATATGCCCCGGGTCAACAATGACATGAGGCCTCTCACCCCGTAGCACATTGGCAAACAGGCAGGTATTGCAGTTGTTGCCCTTTCCCTGCCAAATATAGCAATAAAAATCCTCAGTAAGTTGTATAGATTCATAATACCTGGATGACCGATAAACCATAGCTTTGAATATATCAGAATTATAAGGTAAAATACCAGCGAAAACCAATTTGTTAAGCCTTTACCTTATTTCATTCTGAGGGAGTCCTTCGCTCTCTGTCATTCTGAGGAGCGAAACGACGAAGAATCTCGCTCAGGATAAACTACGCGACCGAAGAATGACAGGCAAGAGTGACAAACAATCTTTAAGGTGCAAGGAAGATTCAAGTCAAGTGGGAGAAATTAAGAGCGCCCGGGAAATCGCTCAGGAAAAGGCTAGTAGGCTAGGCGAGCTATCACCCGAAGAACGGAAGGGACAAAGACAAGACAGATGCCGCCTAATTGGAAAATCGCTGGCTGAGAAGTACCTCAGCCAGTATGATATCCGCCTTCTCGAAGCCGAACTCAACAAACACAGCGCCCAAGATAAAGACTTAATGAAACAAGCAGCCGTCCACCGACTCATTGAAGGAATCAACCTAAGGTATGGCTCAACGTTAGACAAAATAAGTCAAGGTATTCTAACTTTAGCCAATACTACAACGGCTATAGAAACTCTAGGCAAAGTAAAAGAGCTTTTCCAGGAATACGAGGAGGCTGAAAACAGAGAAAGGCAAGAGATAGAAAAAGCTGGCAGGGAGATACTCCACCAGCTAAGGGTCTCTGGTACTGCCATCAGCCAGATTAATATTCGAGCCAAAGAGGAGTGGGAGAAAAAGCTGAATCAACTGACTGGTCCCTTCGAAGAGAGACTGAACTACCTCAAACAGGAACTCTTAAGTAGTGCACGTGTTTAGATTCGCCTAACGATGGCTATAGCCGATGCCTTTTATCTTGATACGATTGCCAATTGCCTCCGCTCTAGCGCCAGAACTACCTAAGATATGCTCTATAAGCCATAAATTGGCCTCAACATGGTCGGTCATTCGGGGTATAACATACTCTGTTACACCCTCAGCCAGAGCGGCATAGATTATCAACTGGTCTGCTAAGAATCTATCAACTGCAGCGCCAGACTTGACGTCCTGAATAAAGTTATTCGCCACGTAGCTGCCAATACTCTCAGCTCGCCTTCCCTTCTTCCCAGCTCTATCCGAGCCGAAAAGACAGGCTTCAGTTTTCGCCCAAATAGCCAAGGCGGCACCTTCATGATTAGCCGAAGTATCATAAATCGCCTCTATTTTGGCATTATAACCTTCTTGCCTCAATATTCGGTGACATTCCTTCGCCATTCGGTCACTAACCTTAGCTTGCTCCAAGTGGGAACAAATGGCAATCCCTTGTATCTCCCTGACTTCACCACAGCTAACAAGTTCAATAGGCTTAATCTTTCCTCCTACCGGCTCGACGCTAACCTTGATGATGCCGCCACCTTGCTCAGCATAGCCAGGGCGCTTGAGTTCTAAATCAGCCTTTATTCCCATCCTCCGTAAAGTAGGGAAAAGAACGTATTTCATGTGATAAACCGAAGGAGCAAAATCCTGGAAGAGACCGCCTGATATATTAAAAGTACTCGGCTCACCGACAAAACAGGCTAAGGGCAATAAGGTCATAGCCAGCATCGTGGTTGAGCCGCCAGTACCTATATCCCATTTGTAGTGGCCGCCTTTTATCTTCCTACCTGGCTTATATCTTATCTCCATCGAGCCGACATCTGCCCCTTCTACCACACCCTGCGACATATCCCGGCAAGCCAGAACTGATTGACGATGCTGATGCCGTAACCCAGGCTTATCCCTGCCCGCCCGGATATTCCACATGTGCAACTCTTCAGCTAGCAAAGTAGCCAAGGTAATCCCATAACGCAGCAGTGTCCCACTGCCTGACTTGACCGAACCATCTATTTCTATCATCTGAGTACGAGGTTACCTTTACAGGCTGTCCGAAAATGTAGTCCCGACCCTTTAGGGTCGGGCTCCCGAGGCTAAAGCCTCGGGGCTACATGTTTAATGTGTATTACCAATGAGCTATAATTTTTCCCACAAAGTGGGAGAGACAGATTGCCAGTTAGAGTTTTCGGACAGCCTCTTTATCAGGTCCCGTAGAGCCTGGCAGATTAGAAGCTAAAGGCACCAAAGATTACAGCATGAGGTCAAGGAACTACACTACACTTGGACCATTACGTGGTTGGCAAACTAAGCCAAGTTCATAGCCTGATGCAAAGCAGAATCAACATTCCTATGTGTGTCTTCGGTAGCATCCTCAACTATCATGTTTGTCACTTGGAGCAATCTATTCTGCTCTGCACTCCCCAAATGTTCCAGCAGTTCCTCCACTCTTCTCGCCAACTGTACCTGGTGCTCTAAAGAAATCTTCTTTGACCGTGGCAGCGCCAACAAGGGATGAGCAAAAAGTGTCGGCTTAAGCAAAGTTGTCAGGTAGATGAATTTAGCCTGGCGATTTGTCTGGGCCAACTTCCAGGTTGATTTGTCTTGCTCTGAAGGTCGCAACCACTCTAAAGCAAAAGTAAACTGGCAACCAATGAAGTCATGCTGGACCAAAAATCTGGTGACTTCGAAATCTTTAACCGCCACAGATACATAGTAGAGAGCCCGGTCCAGTACAGGCGAATCAAGCCCCTTAATCGCAGCCGTATGACGGCAGTCATCAGGAATTCTAAAAATATAATACTCCAGCGAACCGTGGAGGGCACTATGAGCTGCCTCATGTCTTATCGCCCCCAGCCTGGCTAATTTGTTAAGCTTAGCCAATTTCTCTAAGCAGCAGATCACCCTAGGATAACCACGCCAGGCATCGTGAGAGCAGATAAACTCCTCATCACCGCTGGTAGTTATGCCTAGCCTAAGCTTATCCTCCTTAAGTAGGGCACGCATGTTGGGTTCCCTATCCACTACATGAATTTCAACTTTGTATGGAACTCTAGGCACAAATCGTCGATAGCAATCGCGGAACGTGTTTTCAATCTCCTTCTTAAAACTCCAGGGGATATTGCCACTGGTAATGATATTTAGCTCAATGGTCGCCATATCTGCTAACAACAAAGATAGCAATGTTAGTCAGCAAAGTCAATACCAATGCAATTAGTTGTCCATTAGCCTCATTGCAATTGCTCACAAAGCAAGGTAAGATAAGCCAGGAGACAAAAATGGAACATATCTGGGCGCCATGGCGAATAGAATACGTACTTCAAGCTGAAAAAGGCGGCTGCTTTCTCTGCGAGAAGCCGAAAGAAGATAACGATGAGTCCAACCTCATCCTTTGCCGGGGTAAAAGCAACTTCATAATTTTGAACTCCTTCCCCTATAACTCAGGGCACCTGATGGTAGCACCTTATCGCCACATAGGCCATCTTGACGGGCTGACTGATGAAGAGGCAAAGGAGCACTTCGATCTGGTTAAGCGGAGTCTCAGATTGCTAACCGAAGTAATAAAACCAGCCGGTTTCAACATCGGCATGAATCTAGGCAAGGTGGCTGGAGCTGGAGTGGATGACCATGTTCACACCCACATAGTGCCTCGATGGCAGGGTGACACCAACTTCATGCCGGTAATCTCCAATACCAAAGTCCTGTCAGAAGCATTAGCAGCAACGTATAGGAAGTTGAAGGATGGTTTGCGGATTGAATCCTAGATGTCAATCCGCAGCACGGGGATAAGAACCAAGTATTTTGATGAAATTAGTCTTCTCTTTAAGCTCTGCCAGGGCCTCCTGACAGACCTTATCATCTATGTGCCCCTCAAAATCAACATAAAATATATATTCCCAGGGTTTATCTCTACTAGGCCTTGATTCCAGTTTTGTCAGGTTTATGTCTCTGGTGGCAAAAGCCCCCAGGCAAGCATATAACGCTCCAGGAATATTCTTGGTGCCAAACACCAGAGACGTCTTGCTTTTCAGTGTTGGCTCAGCCTTCTTCTTGGAAATAACAAAAAACCTGGTGTAGTTATTGACATTCGTCTCAATCTTCTCCGCCAAGATCTCCAAGCCGTAAATTTGAGCTGCTCGCCTGCTAGCCACAGCAGCACATCCCTTCAGACCGCTTTCCTTTATCCTTTTAGCGCTACCAGCGGTATCATAGGTAGGCACGATTTCGGCCTTGAGCTTCCTCAAAAACTCCTCGCACTGGGCTAAAGCCTGCGGGTGTGAATAAATCATCTTTATCCCATCCAAACTTTCGCCGGGCAAAGCCATCAAACAATGGCTTATCCTGAGATGAATTTCACCAACAATATTCAGAGGATAGCTTAACAATAGGTCGTAGGTATCATTAATGCTGCCGGCTTGAGAATTCTCCACCGGAACCACACCAAAATCGACCTCATCTCTAAGCACAGCTTCAAAAACATCTCCTATATAACGGCTGGGGAAAAGCTCGACATCACCAAAAAAGGTGATTACCGCATCTTCGCTGAATGCTCCCCTCTCTCCCTGAAAAGCAACCTTAGTCATTACTCCACCTCCACACCAAGGCTAATCGCTAGCCAATTCCTCTTGCAAAGCCGCTTCACTGTCAGTAGTTGTCAAAGCGATGATGCGGTCATTAGTCTCCAGAATAGTATCGGCCGTGGGCACTTGAGGCTTCTGTCCATTACGTATTAGCAGAGCCAAAATAGAATCGGAAGGCAGTAACAGCTCCTTCACCGACTTGCCTACTGATTTTGACCCCTCAAGTATTTTGACCTCAACGATCTCAATCTTCTCCTCCCCCATGGTCAAAAGATGAATTAACGGATGGGTGGGTATCTTCTCCTCTATATGCTCCAAGATGAGATTAGTAACACTTATCGGGCAATCAACGCCCAACTTCTTGAAGATTTTCTCATTTTCGGGATTGTTAACCCGAGCGATAGTTCGAGGCACCCCAAATTTATGTTTGGCTACCTGACAGGCTACCAAGTTGTCCTCATCCTCATCGGTAGCTGCGATAAATACTTCAGCCCTGGACACCCCAGCCTCAGCCAGAGTAGCCACTTCACAGCCATCACCCCTCACACACACACTTCCCAGCTCATCCTCAAAGTTCTCACACTTAGCCGCATCTTTATCCAGCACCAATACCTCATGCCCTTCCTTCAGCAGTGCTTTACACAAGTGATAGCCGACGCTGCCACCACCAACGATTATCATGTACATTAGGGTTTCACCTCTTTCACATAGCCAACAGCTTATCTCTCAGCAGTTGGGCAAAAACAGTGGTCGGGCTAATAGCCTCAAGCCCGAGCGCCTCGTAGACATCCTTACGCAACGGGTCGTATATCCGACAAACTACCTTAGGAACATTGAATACATGCTTGGCAATCTGAGCTGCCATAACATTGCGATTGTCACCTTGAGTCACTGCCACAAAGGCATCAGCTTCCGCAATACCTGCTTTTTTGAGCATCTCCTCATCGGTACCATCGCCAAGTATCGCCGTACCACCAAAACTGGGCGGCAATCGCCTAAAACTGTGGGCATCTATATCTAGAACAGTCACCTTGTGTCCGTCAGCATCGAGTAAGCTGGCTAGTTGAGCGCCAACCCGCCCGCATCCCATAATAACTATTTTCATAATTTCTGCCTTAAGACACAGGCTCCCGGCATAGCAGAACACGGCAAGGAGCTTCTTCTAGAACATATGGTATGACTCTACCCAAGCTGAAGGTGCCGAAACGCTTCTTGTAGGTAACACCCATTAGAATTAAATCAGCATCCCTTTCCATTGCCTCGTCAACAATAGCTGGCCCTACTTCCCGCGCCTGAATTAAGTCTGTTTCCACCTCATAATCCCGATCCGAAGCAATATCCTCAGCACGGGTTAGCACCTTTTCTGCCTTCTCTATTTCAGGTTCTATCACTGCGTCTAGAGGTAGGCTGCGCTTGACTTCAATCACATAAACGACATGAACCTTGGCTTTCGATTTCTTAGCCAGGTCACAGGCTAACTTCACCGCTTCCACATCAGCGTCCTTGCCACTTATTGCGACCAATATTCTTTCAAGCCTCATGAGAATGTGCTATCTATTATAGTGTTGCTCATTCAGTTGTGCAATCATCTTTGACTTTCAGTAGAGCTAGTTTGCGCGGCGGCTATCTTGTTCGAATATAGTTTTCTCCGCCAGCGAAAAATGACATAGATAACAAGCCCTACAGCCATCCAACCAAAGCCAACCCAGCGGCTATAAGGTTGAGTAAATATCACGACCAGCCATACAATAGCTGTGCCCACTAATCCCAAAATGGCAGTAACAGGCAATTCCCGTTGCCTGAACCTGATGTTCCAACGCAGTCTAAAAGGACGAGGTAAGTCAGGATTCTTAATGCGCAAACTCATAATAGAAGCGTGAGCCAGTACAAATGAAAGCAAGGAGCCAAAAGCATATAAGGCACCAAGCTCAAGAAATGCACGCGGCGCGAAAAAACCTGGGACCAAGATGGCTAGGGCTACCGCCGAAAAAATAATGATGGAAATGTAAGGAGTCTTGAATCGTTGATGGACACGTCCCAAAACCGGAGGTATCAGCTTATATCTTCCTAAAGAGAAGGCAAGACGTGATATGCCCATAAGCCCGGCATTAGCGGCTATAAACAGGATACTGGCTGCTAGCACAGCTACTAGAACCGGTAGCAAGTCACGGAGTCCGGTAAATATCCAGGTAAGAACAATAACAACTTCAGTTCCGCTGGAAAGCGTAGCTGCCATTTCCTGCGGCGTTATAGCCATGGAGATAGCATGAGCAATACCAGCTACAGGGTCAGTAGCCCAGGAACCGGCGAGTTCTTGAGGCGTCATAGCTGAAAGCCCTACAGTAGACACACCACTGAATAGAACTAGCACGGTGATTATCATCAGGATAAGTGCCCTGGGCACTCTTGTCGCCGGTCGCTTAGTCTCTTCGGCCATCTGAGACATCGTTTCAACTCCAGTATAGGCTATAGCAGCTAAGGCTACGCCTAAAAATAGATTTTCCCAGCTTGGCCAATAAAATTTGATATTATTGACGAGGAAATCAAAGTTGAATAAAACCAAAAAACCCAAACATATTATCAATAGCTGCACCAATAAATCAAAGACCGCCGCAGTCACATTAACAAAGGAGGTTTCTCTAACACCAATGACATTGATAATCATAAGGAAGAAAATAATTCCCATAGATACTGCTGTACCGATAGCGGCAGATTCCTTTAATAGCGGCCAAAAGTAGCCTAAGTAAGGCGGGATAACAAAGGCAGAGATAGCTATGGTCACAATATAGCTCAACATCAACGCCCAACCGGAGATAAAGCCGACTGAATCATTAAAACCATGACGAGCAAAGCTAGCCGAGCCACCAGCTTCAGGGTACATAGCTGTGCCTTCAGCGTAGGTGAGAGCAGTGAAAATAAATAAAATGCCAGCTACCGCTAACACTATCGGTGTCGCCCCCATCGCCACTAAGACAATGATTCCCAGGGCATAGTAAATAGACGAGCCGACGTTACCATAGCCAGCACTGAAAAGAGCGGGAATACCTAGTACGCGCCTTAAAGGGTGGGCCTTAATTCGAGGACGTCTGATAAACTTATCGCCTAGCTTAGGCTGCCAATCGTTACGCACAGTTGCTTGCTTTACACGCTCACTGGCGAGAAATTGTAGTCCTGCTTTCACCCTTTGTCAATAGGTATTCAGGTATTAAAGACCATTTTCGATTGAACTTAATTGAATCAAAAATACCTATTAGGCTATAATGACTAGCTGTGACTAATGGTGAGCGTAGCCCAGCGGTCTAAGGCGCCAGGTTGTGGCCCTGGAGAACGAGGGTTCAAATCCCTCCGCTCACCCCAATATTGAAACCTTCAGTAAATAGATGGCTCTATATTACCACCTGCGCCTATAGCTCAGCGGACAAGAGCACCGGTCTTCGGAACCGGGGGTCGTGGGTTCGAATCCCTCTAGGCGCGCAATCTATACCAGCACCCTTCACGCTGCCTAATCTCGCCTCCACTATCTTGCCTTCGTTTTTTAGAAAAAGCAACCGTATGATAAACTAGAAGAGAGGAGAATAATCATGGCAAAAGGGCTAAGCAAAATAAGCAAACCCGAAGTCAGTAGTTTCAAGCAAGGGCGAAAGCTTTTCCTTGTCCCACTTATATACTCGATTAAAGATGCTCATCCCGAGTATATAGAGAGGTTTGACCTCTACTGGAAACAGGTGACTGAACAGGTAGAAAACCTGGAAGCAAAGTTAGGCAAGATCTACCGGGTCTATCACGAATCAATCAGCTTGGGCGGCGATGATGGCCTCAACATTATGGAGAGGCTGAACCCAAAGAGCTGCCAGATCGCTAAGCAAAAGTGCCAAGATGGTGCCGAGCTTGAGGTAATAGAGGACAAGGAACTGGCTGAGGAAACCATCGACTGGGAGAGGTGCTTGTTCATTGGATTCTTGAGCGATAAGGTAGCCCGGAAAGTGTCTGAATTCTACATCGAAGCTTCAAAAAAAAGATATGAACATATCGGCAAAAGGATAGACGAAACGCTTAAAGCCGATGAAATAGGCATACTATTCATCAGAGAAGGGCATGTGATACAGTTTCCCCAAGACATCGAAGTATTCAGTGTGGCGCCGCCAGCCCTGGATGAAATTCACCGCTGGCTTCGTGACCGCTCACTAACGAAAGAACCGGAAGACAATAGCCAATCGAAAACTTGAATCTGCTCGAACATGTCGATAACCTGCCCCTTTTTAGGCATATTTCTAGACCGTGGTATAATGTCTTGTATTGCAGAGAGAACAACTTAGGAGGGACATTGAATTATGGATGACGTTGAGAAGCTAATTAAGACAACACTCGGAGAAATTGAAAAGGTGCTCGATGCTAAGACCGTTGTCGGTGAGCCCATAACTATCGAGGGTACAACCTTGATTCCCTTGATGAGCGTTGGCTTTGGCTTTGCCGCCGGCGGTGGCGCTGGCAAGGGAGAGACCAAGGAGACAGCTGAGGGTGGAGGCAGTGGCAGTGGGGGCGGTGGCGGAGTAAAACCCATCGCTGTCATAGTCATCGATAAGGACGGCGTAAGGATAGAGCCAATCAAGGGGGGCATGGCAACAGCCATAGAGAAATTGAGCGAAACCATACCTGACATTGCGGCAAAACTCACCGAAAAATGGGGAGAACGCAAAAAAGAAGGAGAAAAATAGTTGTGGGCCATCGCTATTCTAGCTAGCCTGGCGGTACTCATCACTATTCTCCTCTGTGTGCCGCTTGACCTGGTGTTCCGTACCAACATAGACGGAAAACCTAGATTCAGCATGAGACTAATATGGCTCTTCGGCCTGGTCAGTCGCGAATTAAGTCGAGGCAGAAAGAAACCCGAGGGAAAGAGAGCTATTGAACATGAGCGGAAACCTTTGGGTAGGAGATGGGAGATAAGGGATACGTTTGAAATCCTGCGAACCAAAGGCCTCCTAAAACAGTTTGGCAGCTTCATAAAGAGAATTTTCAGGCACATTAAGATTAGGGAACTCGCAGCAAACTTCAAGGTAGGACTTGATAATCCGGCTGATACAGGTCTCCTCTTTGCCTTTATGTCGCCAGTTAATCTAATTCTGAGTTATTTTTCGCCTCACCAGATAAGGATTGAGCCTTCGTTTGCCGGTGAGACTATCATCGAAGGGCATCTTTATGGTGCGGTAAGGCTGCGGCCTATTCAACTGGCTGCACCTCTGATTGGGTTCGTCTTCTCATTGCCCACATTGCGAGCTGTGAAAAAATTGGTTTTGTCTAAATGGAAAAGAAAAGAGTAACAATCGGCAGCCCTGTCGCAATAGCCGGAATAACTCTAATCTTGGTAACAAGATTGTCGCTTAACTGCCAGCCCAGTGGCAGCAGTATCTTCTTTTTTGGTCTCAAGCAGCCTGTCAGCCTTGTGGTGGCTTCGCCATCAACAAAGAAAGCTTTCGAGATTACTGGAAAGGAAATCTCACTAGACCAGCTCATACAAGAAGTCCCCGGTCTAGCCGGTATGCTGGAAAGAGCGTAACTCGCTCCACATCTGGTGCTGCGGAAGCGCTACTGACTGGAATCAACCACGAAACGGTCTCTGGATGACAACATTCAGTGCTGCTGGTAGTATGCTGAAGCGGGCTGGCGCTTCCCCGAGGAGCTCACCATCAGCCTGGACAGCCGATGTTAGCGTCGGCCTTATCTCTACCTCCCGTGCCCGCATCAAGGTCACCTTCGGGTGGGTAAGGTGAGTGCCCCTGTATATTCTCGGCAGCGACATGATAAGGTCTGGTTTGGTTATGTCATCTATTATCACCAGGTCAAAAAAGCCATCACCCGGGTCAGCATTAGGTGCCGGAAGCATACCTCCACCGCCATACCTGCCGTTATTCAGCATAATAGTGCAAATTCTTCTTTCCCCGTGTTCTCCATCCACTATGATGGACACATCTCTGTTTTCGTAGGACATGAGGGTGCTGAATAACCCCATGAGGTAGGAAGGCATATCCCCCAGAGCCTTAAACTTCTCGGTAGTTGCCTTGACAACTTCAGCATCGAAGCCGATGCCGGCGAAGTTTACAAACAACCGCTTCTGCGGTCGGCCCTTCTTTGTATATTCAACGACGCCAAGGTCTACCGTACGCCTATTCCGGCTCAGAAGACACTGGCAAGCCTCTTTATAGCGACGAGGCACGCCGATGGTACGGATGTAATCGGCACCCGTTCCTGTGTTTACAATACCCACTGCCACATTAGCACTGCCACCAGCCTCATACAGACCATTCACAATCTCATGTATGGTCCCATCACCACCCACAGACACCAAGAGCTCATAGCCCTTCTCGACCGCTGATTTAGCCAGCTCTATGGCATGGCCAGGGGCTTCTGTCACATCATGGTCAAAGTCTAGCCCCAAACTTTTCAGCAGGCTCATAATCCGCGGCCATTTCTTGGCAGTTTTGCCCGCGCCAGCAGCTGGATTGACAATAACTCTCATACGTGCCATGCTCCCTACCCTCCTCATACATAAAGATTTTGTACAAGTGTCACCACACTCGTAGTTGAATCAGTATAACACATTACTCAACAAGACTAACAGTGTCAAGAGGAATCGCTGCTACACTTCTCTGCGGCTGCCAGTTATGCTAGACTGAAAGGGAAGGAAAGGGAGTTTTAGTCGTTTCTAAAAGCGGAACTAAGATGGAAATCAGTGAAACAACCGTGAACAAACTGCCCGAACTTCGCAATCCCGATTTTATAGCTGCTCTTGCCGGCTGGTCTGATGCCGCCCAAGTTGCTACCGGAACTGCCCTCTATTTAGCTAGAAGTCTGGATGCCGTCAGGTTCGCCCAGATAGAAGGTGACCAATTCTATGATTTCTCCACCATACGCCCTAAGATAACTGTTGACAGGGGGTTGATAACGTCTCTTCACCTGCCGCACAACGGTCTTTGTTATTGGAAAAATCAGAAAGCAGCCCATGATTTAGTTTTGCTTCACGGCATCGAACCTCATCTCCACTGGCAGAAATTCGTTGACACAATTCTAGACTTAGCCAGCAGGCTCAAGGTTCGGAGAATATACACCTTGGGTGGGCTCTATGATAACATCCCTCACACCAGGGAACCGAGGATATCCGGGGTGGTAAATAGACCTAGCCTCCTGGCTGTGCTGCAAAGGCACAATATTGAGCCGATAGTTTATCAAGGGCCAAGCAGCCTGCATGGCCTGCTATTAACTAACTGCGCTCAGAGAAACATAGAAGCCATCAGCCTCTGGGGGCATGCCCCATTCTATGTCCGGGTCGAGACCAATCCCATAGTTTGCCTTGGTCTTGTCAAAAAGTTGACCGAGTTGCTGGAGATTGAAATCGACTTGGAAGAACTTGCAAAAGCCGGTGAGTACCTGCAAGACATGTTGAACCGACTCCTGGCTGACAGCAGCGATGAACTGAGGCTCTACGTAAAGAAACTGGAAGAGCAGTATGAGCTTGAAGGCGTCGCGCCTGGAGAGCGACTGGAAGGCACCGACAGAATTATCAAGGAAGTAGAAGACTTCCTCCGAAACCAGCGTCATAAGAAAGAAACACCACCGTAGTCCTCAAATAGGGATTGATGAGCCGATAGGGAAATACTATAATAGCCTCAGCTATGAGTAGCCATATAGCAGCCTCAGTAACTGTTGTCGAACCTATTCGCCATGCCTTCCCCGCAGAAAAGGCGAAAGCCTGGCATTATAAGATACACCCCTACTATACCAAGCAACCCTCTAATGTGGTCGGTGAATACATCCGCCACTTCTGTCCCGAAGGTGGTCTGGTCGCTGACCCCTTCTGTGGCAGCGGGGTTACCGCCATCGAAGCCCTGACCAACAGACGACGTGCGGTTTGCCTCGACCTCGACCCATTAGCTGTCTTTATGACCCGAATGACTTGTGTTGCGCCCATCGACCTCATTGCCTACTGGGATGCCTATCGCCGTGTTAAAAAACAAATAAAGCCGGTTATTGACTTTGTGCAGAAGGCTTCTCCCAGGGAATTAGAAAGCTACGAAATTAAGGAATGGTACCCAAAGAATATGAGGATTCCCGCTTATGTGGACCAATGCAATGCAGGCTATGTCGAAAACCTTTTTGGGAGAGCACAACTGATAGTTCTCGCCCACCTACACTCAATTATAATGAAAGTCTCAAATCAAGAGGCACGAGAACTGTTGCTATTTGCTTTTTCTGGAGCTTTAGATAAGGTTAGCATCATGTATAGGGCGCCAGAACCCGGGAAGGAACATGGTGGTGGTTCAGCGCTCTTCATGGTTTTTAGATATTGGGTACCGAAACAGCCTGCTCACCCAGATGTCTGGAATGCGTTTACGGCCAGCGTGCGTAGGGTAGCTAACGCTAAAAAAGAAAGCAATGCTGCATTAGGAGACTTTGTACGAGAAGGTGATACCTTCAATGTCTACTGTGACTCAGCTGAGTATCTACTGAAATATGTCGATAAAAGCTCAGTGGATTATATTTATACTGACCCACCTTATGGCGCTCACATAGCTTACTTAGACCTGAGTACTATGTGGCATGCCTGGCTGGGACTGGAGGTCACTGATGATATGCGGCGAAGGGAAGCTATCGTAGGCGGGGAGCAGCAATTTGATGAAAAACATTATCTTGAGGTGCTCCAAAAGTCCTTCGAGCAGATGTTTTATGCCCTTAAGGATGAAGCCTGGCTATCTCTGGTTTTCCATCACAAGGAAACAAAGCTTTGGTATTCCATTCGAGACATGCTCCGCTATATCGGCTTCCAATATGTTAATTGTGTGGCCCAGCCACTTTCCCAGCGGACGTTTGCCAAAATTAAGAATCCTCTAAGAGTTCTAGGTGAGAGCCTAATTGTCAACTTCCAGAAAAGCGCCACCAGGAGAATATCACAGCCAATGTCTCTGCCGATGGCAAATTTGATTAAGAATGTGGCTGAACGAGTGATTTATCGCGAAGGCGGCGCCACCACCGAGGAGATACTGAGAGAGGTAGTGCCCGACCTTTTCGATAACGACCTTTTCTTTGATGCTGCCTCCAAAAGTATAGGTGATATACTGGCAATCCTAGAGAGCGACTTCGAGCTTGATGACAATAACCTTTGGCAAATCAAGGCTGGCCGCGAGGTCGGCAACTTCATACCGCCCAAAGACCGCATCAGATACTACGTCATAGGCTATCTGCGGAAAGCAGGCAAGGCAAACTTCGATAGCATTGTGACCACCATTTTGCCGTTGCTTATAAACGGGCATAGACCAACAAAACAGACAGAACAGGATATCGCTGATGTCCTGAATGAGGTGGCTGTCTCTTATGATGGCATCAACTGGGAGCTGAAAGGCAGTGATGAGCTGGTAAGACAGGGGGTTTTGCCGCTGATGTTTGACACTAGAGAACCTTATGTCGCTGAAATACCATCCAGCACCAAACACAACCAGCAAATCTACCGCCTGGCCATACTGTGCCAGAAAGCCGGCTTTATCCCATATATAGGCAAGCAGGAAAGAAGCGACCCAATGCTGGCAGGTCTCAAACCACTAACTTGCCTCAATGTAAAAGCTGAGCCAGTCCAACAAAAACGAATTAAGCAGATTGATATAATCTGGACTCAAGCTGATGGCACACCGGTTTGGGCTTTTGAGATAGAAGAACACACCCCGATTCTAAGCGCCCTGGAGCGTTTTGTGGCTCTACTATCAGCCATGCCAGAGCTTGGCAAAAGCCGCCAGCTAACTATCGTAGCACCGAAAAGCAGGCGGAGAAAGCTCCACCAAGAACTAACAAGCTCATCCTATATTGGACATCCACTTTTCTTGGAAAACAAGATTACCTATATATTCTTTGAAGATTTAGAGGCCGGCTTCTCCAAATATAGCACCAAGGCTAGCTTCCACCTCGAAGACCTCCGCGCCCTGTGCCAACTGCCACCAATATCAGACTAGACAAAAATTACTTGACAGAAAGCAGGTATTATGTTACTTAATAATATATAAGGTTTATTATTATGACTAAAGCAACTTTTAACTTCGATCATAAGAAAGCAACTCAAGCACTCAATCTTTTTGCTATAAAAGAGGGTGGAATAATCAACAAAATGAAGGCGCTTAAGTTGGTTTATCTTGCAGATAGATACCACCTGAGAAAATATGGGCGCCTTATAACTAATGATGTATATTTTGCCCTAGATAATGGACCTGTGGCTTCTGGTGTAAGAGATATTGTAGAAGCAAGTGAATTTATTAGTGATATGGAAAGGAATTATGCAGCTTGTTATCTAATGGAAGAAGATAAATATGAAGTTAAATCCAAAGCACCTTTTGATCATAATGTATTCTCTGATTCAGATATTGAAGCTATTAACTTTGCATGGGAGAAATTTGGTGACCTTGACCAATGGGAACTTAGAGATTTGACCCACAAATATCCGGAATGGTTTAAACACGAGCGTATGTTGCGGTTAAATTCAAGAATCCAAATGGATATTAATGACTTCTTTGATGATCCTAACACCGATGTTGAAAAGTGTTTTGAATTAACTAATAAAGACAAGGAATTAAGGCGAGAACATCTTGAAGAGATAAGTCATCTTGAATCTCTTTGGAGATAAGACTTGCCTGAGACCTACTCTAAAAGACGTATTAAATCCACTATTACGGCTGGCTCTGTTTATTATTACCGTGAGGATAGCTTCAACTCGCCTGACCCCCATTATTTCATAGTTATTAACATTGACACGTTAAGTGACATGGTTATCTTTCTTGTCTGTGCTTCATCCCAAATTGATAGTCGCCGGAGACTTAGAAAGGATTATCCAAATAAAACCTTGGTTGAAATTACACCTAGCCAATATACAGAATTTAGTAAACGGTCAATAATAGATTGCAATGTCGTGTTTGAAGAGAGTGTAGATGAAATTGCGAGTAAGTTATCCCAAAGGAAATTGGAGATAAAACCCGTGATGGGCTTGCGCTTGGTTAAGATGTTGAGGCAAGGTGCAATACTTAGTCCGTTAGTGGAGAATTATATTAAAAAGGCGGCTAGTGTCCCGAATGTGGTGGAAAAAGGAATCGGCATATCCTACCCTATAGGAAAGCCAAATAAAAACAAAGGAGGATATACCGATGGAGAAAGGATACCATAAGGGACAAGAATTGACCATGTCA
>Ga0194111_10000040_pt1 | contig 142425 bp, 136 predicted proteins | sample TA2KigC300mmetaG_FD_146194 | JGI IMG/M metagenome (GOLD analysis project Ga0194111, IMG submission 146194) | Freshwater microbial communities from Lake Tanganyika, Tanzania - TA2015033 Kigoma Deep Cast 300m | ecosystem: Environmental > Aquatic > Freshwater > Lake | place: Tanzania: Lake...
CCATAACCAGAGCCGACTTCCGACGCGCCGTCCAGCGCTTGATCTCTTCGTCCATCTCGATACTCATGTGCTATCTCCTTCGAGAACATAACACCTGAGCAGGAAATCAGTGGGTCAGTACAAATGGGTGATACCGAGTCCCGACCATGCGATGGTGGAGTCGGGAGCAGTCCGATTCCTCCGAGCATCGTCCATGTCATCGTATGGCCGGGCTTGAGCTTTGTGACCCGTCGCAGCAGCGCTTCGGCGGGTTGTCGCTCAACGCCTGAAGCCCGGCAACGATTGGAAGTGCCTCTAACCTTCCTTTTATTATGGCCTCCGTAGAAGCGAATATTGAGGATTGCGAGTGCCCAAGGTGCTTTTGATTCCCACATTGCGCATTCATGGAACGGACTGCTGATGCAACTCGCGGTTACACGGGAATTGATCCCGCTGTCCGCGCCGTTCACGATCACGGGCTACACCTCCACGGACTTGACCGTGGTCGTTGCCTGCGTCAGCGAGCGCAGTGCGGCGGGTCAGGGCGAAGCGGCGGGCGTCTATTACCTCGGCGACGAGGAGGACCGCATATGCGCCGCGATCGAGGACGTACGGCACGACGTCGAGGCGGGAGTCGACCGTGAATCACTGCGCCGCCTGCTGCCGCCCGGCGGCGCGCGAAATGCCCTCGATTGCGCGCTCTGGGACCTCGAAGCGAAGCTTCTCGGACAGCCTGTCTGGCGCATCGCCGGGCTCGGGCGCCCACGCCCGCTCCTCACGACCTTCACGATCCCTGCGAATGATCCCGGCACGATGGCCGCCAAAGCCGTCGAGTATGCGCAGGCGAAGTCGCTGAAACTCAAGCTTACGGGCGAACTTCCGCTCGACGCCGAGCGCGTGCGGGCGGTGCGCAAGGCGCGGCCTGATGTCTGGATGGCGGTCGATGCCAATCAGGGTTTCACGCCCGCGAGTCTCGCTGCGCTCATGCTGGATTTCGTCGCTTGCAAGGTCAAGCTCGTCGAGCAGCCCTTTGCGCGCGGGCGCGAAGCGGATCTCGACGGGTTCCGCTGCCCGATCCCGGTCGCCGCGGACGAGAGTGTGCAGGGACTCGCCGACCTCGAGTCCCTGGTCGGGCGCTTCGACATCGTGAACATAAAGCTCGACAAGTGCGGCGGCCTCACCGAGGGCCTGGAGATGGCTGCTGAAGCTCGCCGCCTTGGCTTCGGCGTGATGGTTGGCAACATGATCGGCACGAGCCTTGCCATGGCCCCGGCCTGGATTCTGGGCCAGCTGTGCGACATCAATGACCTCGACGGCACGCTCTTCATCTCGCGCGACCGTGTTCCGGCGATGAGATTTGAGAGCGGCAAGGTTTCCTATCCGGATGCCGGCTGGGGATACCCGTGATCCGTGGTGGGCAGGTGGATGGCATCGGCCGACGCACGAAGCCAAACACATCCGCGTCACGCCCACGACCGCCGTCACGCAGTGGCCGGCGAAGCGCTGGACCTCGGCCTCGCTGTCGACGTCCTCATGCAACGACACCGAGTCGAACCTGCTGGCCTGCAGCCATGACGAGCAGCGTGCCCCCAGGCTGATCCGCTTTACACGGACGGCGGCGAACGGCAGGCTCATGCGCCATGCCGCTGCCATTCCGGTTCCTGTTCATGGCGTGGGTCGCGATCGCACCGGCCTGGGCAGAAACGGGCCCGCGCCTGGATGATGCGGATCTCTCGATCGCGGGCCAGGCCGTACAGGAGCTCGCCCGGATGGGAGCCTCGGCATTTCCAACGATCAGGGAAGTCCTGGCTTCGGGCTCGGCACAGCAGCGTTGGGGCGCGACCGTCGCGCTTTACCACTCGACGGCGGATCCCGACCCCTTCCTTCCCGAGCTGTCCCGGCAGCTGTCCGAGCAGGACGAGCGTCTCGTGCAGGCGAGCCTCGGCGTTCTGGCGCGGCTCGAGTCGCGCGCGGAGCCCGCGCTGCCCGCACTGAAGGCGCTGCTCGCGCACGAGGAACCGGAGATCCGCCGGGCAACGCTTGCGGCGATCGCCGGCATCGGTACCGCGGCCCAGGATTCCGTGCCCGGGATCCTGCCGTTGCTCGAGGATGAATCCGACGCGGTCCGCCTGGCTGCGGCGGACGCCATGCGGCGAATCCAGCCGCCGGTTCCATTGTCCGCGGAGCGGCTCGCGGACTACGTTGCGTGGGTGCAGGAACGCGTGCCCGCGCTGATGCGCGAGAACAGCGTGCCCGGCGTCTCGATCGCGATCATCCAGCGCGGCGAAGTCGCCTGGGCGCAGGGCTTCGGTGTGCGCGATGCGCGCACGGGTGATGCGGTGACGACCGAAACAGTCTTCGAGGCCGCCTCGATGTCGAAGCCCGTCCTCGCGCTCATCGCGATGCAGTTGGTCCAGGACGGGCGCCTCGACCTCGACCGGCCGCTGGTGGACTATCTGGGGCGTGACTACCTGCCCGGCCAGCCGGAACATCGGCGCATCACGGCGCGCATGGCGCTCGCGCATCGCACGGGCCTGCCGAACTGGCGTGAGGGATACGCCGAGATGGGCGGCCCGCTGACGTTGCGGTTCCCGCCCGGATCCGAGTACACCTACTCGGGCGAAGGGATCCTGTTCCTGCAACGCGCCATCGAGGCGATCACCGGCGTGCCGCTCGATCGCCTCGCGAGCGAGCGCCTGTTCGCGCCGCTCGGTCTCGTGCGCACGAGTTTCGTCTGGAACGAGGCGCTTGAGCGCGACCTCGCGAGCGGCCACCTCGAGGACGGCAGCTTCAAGGAACGGACGCGCTACCGTGCGCCCAATGCTGCTTACTCGCTGTACACGACGCCGCGCGAGTACGCCCGGCTGATGCTGACGCTGCAGCGGCCGCAGCTGCTCGGCGAGCGGGCGCTCACGGACGCGAGCATCGGGCTGATGCTGCGGCGCGAGTTGCGCGTGGATGATGAGAACGCCGTCCTGCGCCCCGGTCTCGCGCGCTCCGTCGCCAGCTACCGCGCGCTGGGCTGGAGCCTCGACGTCACGGCCGAAGGCGACGTCGTCGCGCACTCCGGCTCGAACAGCTCAGGTTTCAGGTCATTCGGCCAATTCAATCCGGCGAAGGGCTCGGGACTCGTCATCTTCGCCAACGGCGAAGGCGGTTATGCCCTGCGCGCCGCGGTGATCGAACGGATCGGCGATCTCTAGACCGCCCGCAGGTACCACTCGTAGTCGCGATCGCTGATCTCCGAGTGGAAGCGCTCTTCCTCCTCGCGCCGGCAGGTCGCATAGAGCCTGTGGTACTTCTCGCCCAAGTACTTCGGCAGGATCTTGCCGGCCTCGAACGCGTCCAGCGCCGCCGGCCAGCGCACCGGCAGCAGGACCTTCTCGTCGATGATCGATCCCTGGGCGACCATCGGGCCCGGCTCGACCTTGTGCGTGATGCCGTGGTGCACGCCGGCGAGGATGGCGGCGATCACGAGGTAGGGATTGCCGTCGGCGCCGCCCGGGCGATGCTCGACGCGCGTGTCCTCGGCGCCCGACAGCGGAATGCGCAGCGACACGCCGCGATGATTGCGTCCCCAGTTGGGCTCGAGCGGCACGAACACGCCCGGCCGGTAGCGGCGGTAGGAGTTCGCGGTCGGCGCGAAGATCGCCATCGACTCCGGCATCGCCTGCGCGAGCCCGCCGATCGCGTGGCGCAGCGTGTCCGAGAACGGTCCGTCCTTGCTGGTTCCTGCGAAGACATTCCTGCCGCCGGCATCCACCAGGCTGACGTGCACGTGCAGGCTGCAGCCGGCCCATTCGGCGAAGGGTTTCGCCATGAAGCTCGCCGCCATGCCGTGCTTGCGGGCGATGGCCTTCACGGCGCGCTTCAGCAGGACGCCGTGGTCGGCCGCGAACTCCGCGTTCGCGACGTGGTGCAGGTTGATCTCGAACTGCCCGGGCGAGAACTCCTTGAGCGTCGCGCCTGCGGGGATGTTCTGCGCCTTGCAGGTGGCGAACAGGTCGGCGAGGAAGGGGTCGGCGTTCTCGACGTCTTCCATGCAGCCGTACTGGATGCCGGTCTGGGTCCGGCGCATGCCCGGAACATTGCCGACCCGCGGGGTCGGCACCTCGGTGCCCGTGTCGACCAGGTAGAACTCGAGCTCGGTGGCGCAGACCGCAGTCAGGCCCATCTCCTGCAGCGGCCGCAGCGCGTGGCGCAGCACCTGGCGCGGGTCGGCGAAGAATGGCCCGCCCTTCGAGTCGTTCATCGCCAGCAGCACCTGCGCGGTCGGCACGTGCGCCCAGGGCACGGGGGCGAGGCTACCCGGGACCGCGGTCGAGATCGTGTCGGGGTCGCCATCGCGCCCGCCGTTGTCGATGCGGTGGTAGGTCGAGCCCTTGGCGTCGAGCAGCACCATCGCGCCGCAGAAATTGAGTCCGTCGCCGAAGGGCTTGGCGAACTCGCCGCGACCGACGCGCTTGCCGCGCAGGATCCCGAGTATGTCGGGCTGTAGCAGCTCGAGCTGCTGCGTGTCCGGGTACTTCTCCAGGAACTTCGCGAGTTCCTCGGGCACGCGTTTGTCCGCCTTGCTCATGCAGTTCTCCCGGCCCGCCAGGCGATCGCCGCCTTGGCGCCGTCTCGTTTCAGGATCAGGTTGAATTCGCGGGATTCCGCGGTCTCGTTCGTCTCGATCACGACGTCGGTCTCGAGCGCGGCGAGGAGCGCCTGGCGCATGCCGCCGATGTCGAGGCTGCGGTTGATCGCCTGCTTGGTGAGCCGCACGGCCTGCACGTCGTTGGCCGCGATGCGCTGCGCGAGCGCGAGCGCCTCGTCGAGCAACATCGCTGCCGGCACCACGCCGCTGACCAGGCCCATGGCCTGCATCTGTGCGGCGCTCACCCGGTCGTCGCCGGTGAGCAGGAGGTACTTCGCGGCCTTCGGGCCGGCAAGCCAGGGCAGGAGCAGGGCGACGACGCCGCTGCCGAACTTCACCTCCGGCTCGCCAAAGCGGCAGTCCTCCGCGGCAATCGTGACGTCGCAGGCGAGCGCGAGCTCGAGGCTGCTGCCGAGGCAGTAGCCGTGCACGGCGGCGACGGTCGGCTTGGGCGAGTCCCAGAAGCGCATGATCAGCCGGAAATCGTTCTCGAGCACACGGCGCACGTCCGCCGGGTCGGGCCGGTCCTCGCCCGTGTCCGCGCCGAGGTCGAAGCCGGCGGAGAACGCGCGCCCCGCGCCGGCGACGACGATCGCCCGCACGGCGTCGTCCGCCTCGGCCGCGTCGAGCGCGGCGTCGAGCGCGGCGATCATCGGCTCGTTGATCGCATTCAGCTTGTCGGGCCGGTTGAGCGTCAGGAGCGCCACGGCGCCGCGACGCTCCGACCGGACCAGCGGTTCCGGCACGCTCAGCCTTCCTTCAGCCGGAACCACGCGGACTTGGACTGCGTGTAGCTCTTGAAGCTGTCCAGGCACTTGTCGCGCGCGTTGCCGGATTGCTTGTAGCCGCCGAACGGCTGGGTCATGTCGCCCTCGTCGAAACAGTTGATCCAGACGATGCCGGCCTCGATGCCGCGCACCAGCCGGAAGGCGGTGTCGAGGTCGCGCGTCCAGACGCCCGAGGCGAGCCCGTAGACCGTGTCGTTGGCGATCCTGATCGCCTCGTCCACGCCGCTGAACTCGATGACCGAGGCGACCGGCCCGAAGATCTCCTGCTGCGCGATCGACATGCTGTTCTTCACGCCGGTGAACAGCGTCGGGTTCACGTAGGCGCCGCCCTTCAGCCTGGCCGGCACGTCGCCGCCGAACTCGAGCTTCGCGCCTTCCTTGCGGCCCTTGTCGATCATGCCGAGCACGCGCTTCTGGTCGCCGTGCGTGACCAGCGGGCCCATGTTGGTCGCCGGGTCGAGCGGGTCGCCGGGCTTGAAGGCATCCTGGCCGAGCTCGATGAAGCGCTCGACGAACTTCTTGCGGATCGAGCGGTCGACCAGCAGGCGCGAGCCGGCGTTGCAGACCTCGCCCATGTTCGCGTAGATGCCGCAGTAGGCGGCGGTGACCGCGCGGTCGAGGTCCTCGGTGTCGGCCATGAACACCTGCGGCGTCTTGCCGCCGCACTCGAGCGCCACCTGCTTCATGTTCGACTGTCCGGCATACTGCAGGATCAGCTTGCCGACCGCGGTCGAGCCGGTGAAGGTGATCTTGCGCACGTCGTTGTGCAGCGCGAGCGCCTTGCCGGCGACCTCGCCGAGGCCGTTGACCACGTTGAACACGCCCGGGGGACCGCCGGCCTCGACGAACAGCTCAGCGAGGCGCAGACAGGAGAGCGGCGCCTGCTCGGCGGGCTTCAGCACCACCGAGTTGCCGGCCGCGAGCGCGGGCGCGATCTTCCAGGTCGCCATGAGGAGCGGGTAGTTCCAGGGCGAAATGGCGCCGACGACGCCGTAGGGCTCGCGCAGTACCAGGTGCACGACGCCGGACTCGGTGCTGGTCACCGCGCCGTCCACCTTGTCGATGCACTCCGCCATGAAGCGGATCGTTTCGACGACCGCCGGGAGGTCCAGGTTGACGACGTCGGCGATCGGCTTGCCCATGTCGAGCGTCTCGAGCACGGCGAGCGCCTCGGCATTCTCGTCCACCAGCTGCGCGAACCGGTACATGACTTCCATGCGCGCGCGCGGCGCCATCTTCGACCAGGCGCCCGCCTTGAAGGCCTTCAGGGCTGCGGCCACTGCGCGGTCGATGTCCTCGGCCGTGCCGGCCGAGACCTCGGCGATGACCTTGCCATTCGCCGGGTTGACGCTCTCGATCCGGCCGCCCTTCTTCGCATCGACGAATTTGCCGTCGATAAACAGCCGGGTCTCCGGTTTCTTCTGCGCCCTGGCGGCGATTGCCTGCCACTTGAGGTGATTGTGCTTGGTTGCTGCCTGGATGCTCATCGTGCTTGCCTCTTGTGTTCAGTTTCAAAATGGGGAACCGGTCGCGGAACGATCAGGGCGTCGACAATCGTACAGCCGTCCGCGCGGACGATCACGGGGTTCAGGTCGATCTCGGACAGCTTGTCGCCGAGTGCGGCCACGAGCGCGGAAAACCGGGCCGCGACGCGGCAGAACTCGTCGACGGCGAGTGGCCGGCCATGCCGGCGGCTCGCGAGCAGCGCCGCGACGCGCAGTCGCGACACGAGGCGCGCAGCCTCGGCGGCGTCGAATGGCGGCACGGCATGGACCGCGTCGGCGAGCGCCTCGACGTGCACGCCGCCCGCGCCGACCAGCACCACCGGGCCGAACTGCGGGTCGCGCACCATGCCGAGCAGCATCTCGACGCCGTGGCCGGTGACCATCGGCGCGACCAGCACGCGCGCGTCGATGCGCGTGGCGAGATCGTCGTACGCGGCCGCGACTGCAGCCTCGTCCGCGAGGCCGAGATGGATGCCGTGCAGTTCGCTCTTGTGGTCGAGGCCGCGCTTCGCGGTCTTCAGCACGACCGGGTAGCCGATCGCCCGCGCCGCCATCTGCGCCGCCGCCTTGCCCTCGACGATGCTGCCGGCGTTGGCGGGCAGGCCGGCGTCGCCGAGCAGCGTCAGGGCGTCATTTTCGTCGAAGCGGCGGCGGTCGGCGAGCCGCGCGCGCATCTTCGCGAGCGTCGGCTCCGCGAGGGCCGGCGCCGCGGCGCGCGCGCGCGCCGCGAAGTCGCGGTGGTCGAGGAGGTGACGCACGCCGCGCAGGAAACTCTCGAGCCCGTCGAGGACCGGGAAGCCCTCGCGCGTCGCCGCGACGACCCGCGGGTCCGCGCCGGTGCCCTGGCGATTCGCGACCAGGACCGCGGGCTTGCCCGACGCCGCGTGGCCGGTGCGCAGGTAATCGAGATAGTTCGGGTAGATGCCGCCGTCCGTGGCGCGATCGTGCACGACGGCGCCGATTGCCGCCTGCGGGTCGCTCATCAGCACCGCGAAGCAGTCCTGCATCGTGACGTCGTAGTCCGGGCCGCCGGTGCTCCAGGCGTCGAGCGGGTTGACCGCCGGCAGGCCGGGATCGAGCAGGGATTCGAGCCTGCGCGTGGACTCCGGCGAGAGCTGCGTGAGCGGCACGCCGTGGTCGTGGGCGAGGTCGATGAGCAGCTGGCGCTCGCCGCCGGAGTCGTGGATCGACACCAGGCCGCCGGCGCCGAGCGGGTGCGGCTGCGCGAACAGGATCAGCGTGGTCGCGAGCTCGTCCATGTCGCGCACGCGGTGCACGCCGTAGCGGTCGAAGATCGCGTCGTAGACCGCGTCCTCGCCCGCGATCGCGCCGGAGTGGGAGACCGTGAGTTTCGCCGACAGCTCGGTGCGCCCGACCTTCAGCGCGACCACCGGGATGCCGCGCTCGCGGGCCATCGCGAACGCCTTGACGAGCCGGTCCGGGTGACGCGCGGTCTCCATGAACAGGCCCACGGCGCGCGTGCCCGGCATCTCGAGCGCGAACTCGAGGTACTCGTCCATCGAGACCGCGAGTTCCTGGCCGGTGGAGACGACCAGGCTGAAGTCGATGCGCTCCTCGCAGTCCACGATGCCGCACATGCCGGAGCCCGAGTGGCTGATGAAGGCGACATTGCCGCCGCGGCGGTGCGGGCGGGTGCGGAAGCCGCAGCCCCAGACGCCGTCGGCGAAATTGTAGAAACCCATGCCGTTCGCGCCGCACACGACCAGGCCCGACCTGCGGATCTTCGCAAGCACGCGCTCGCGCAGCGGCGGATCGGAGTCGCCCGCGACAATGAGCGTCGACATGATGGTCGCCGCGCGTGCGCCGTGCGCGATCACCTCGTCGAGCGCCGCCTCGACGCGCGTGTCGGCGATCGCGAACATCACGTGCTCGACCGGCGCGGGCAGCGCCGCGAGCGAGGGATAGCAGGGAACGCCGAGCACCGACTGGCGTCCCGGGTTGACGGCGTAGAGCTTGCCTGCGTAGCCGCCCTTCAGCAGGTTCTCGAGCGTGTGGCGGCCGACCGTGCCCTCGCGCTCGCTGGCGCCGAGCACGGCGATCGACCGCGGCCGGAGCAGGGGATCGAGCCGGTGTGCCATGCGGGCTGCGCGCCCGGGCGCGTCAGTAGTCCTGCGCCGGCGTGGCGCGCTTGCGCGGCGGATCCCAGAACGGCTGCTCGGCGACCTGGCAGCGCGCCATGACCTTGTACCACTTCAGCTCGCGCTGGTAGTAGATCTCGGCCCACAACTCGTCGCCGGGCCTGCCCCAGGGCATGTGCAGCGAAGCTAACGCGATGTTCTTCTTCGCCGACGGCGACCACTCGGCGGAGGTCACCGTGCCGACCACGTTCTTGTCCTTGTCATAGATGTAGGCGGAGCGCGCGGGCTTGTTGCCCTCGACGTCGAGCCGCACGAAGCGGTAGCGCGAGCCCTTCGCCTGCTCCGCGAGCAGCGCGCGGCGCCCGTTGAAGCAGGGTTTGCCGAAATCAACGAGCCGGCCGAGATCGAGTTCGAACGGCGAGCGCGAGCGGTCGGCCATGATCGTCTGGTCGGCCGGGTGGAAGTCCACCTGGGCCGCGAGGAAGCCCGCCTCGATGCGCGCGACCTCGAGCGCGTGCGTGCCCATCGGCCGGATGCCGTGGATCTTGCCCTTGTCGAACAGCGCGTCCCACAGTTCGAGCGCCTGCGCCGGCTCGATCCACAGCTCGTAGCCGAGGTCGCCGGTGAAGCCGGTGCGCGAGACCGTCAGTTCGGTGCCGTGAAACTGAAAGAATCCGATCGCGAACGGCTTGAGGTTCTGCACGCCCGTGCAGCCGATCGCCTTCAGAACGGCGCAGCTGGTCGGGCCCTGCAGCGCGAGACCGGCGACGTCGTGCGTGTCCTCGACGATCGTGACGTCAAAGCCGAAGGCGTTGCGCGTCAGCCAGTCGAGTTGCCGCTCCTGCGAGCACAGCCGGTACACGCCCTCGCGCAGGTGGAAGATCGTGCCGTCGTCGATGACCTGGCCGTTGTCGTCGCACCAGATCGTGTACCCGACCATGCCCGGCCTGATCTTTGCGACGTCGCGCGTGACCAGCCGGTTCAGGAATGCGAGCGCGTCCGGCCCCGTGATCAGGTGCTTGGTCATCGGCGTCAGGTCGAACACCGCGCAGGCGTTCCTGATCGCGGCGTACTCGAGCTGCTCGTCGAAGAAGGCGTCCGCGGTCGTGTAGTCCTTCCAGGCGTGCCACTGGTTCACGATGTTGAGCGCGGAGGTGCGCGCGTGGAACGGCGTTTCCCAGACCGCCTTGCGGAAATGCTCCTTGCAGCCCATCGCTTCCTTGACGCTCATGCTGCACGCTCCGAGGCGATGACCGCGTTCGCGGCGTTGCGGCCGGCCGAGCCCATCACGCCGCCGCCCGGGTGGCAGCCGGCACCGCACAGGTACAGCCCGCTGAGCGGCATCCGGTACTGCGCCGCGCCCGGCACCGGGCGCAGCATTATGAACTGGTCGAGCGCGAGCTCGCCGTGGTGCCAGTGGCCGCCCGTGATGCGGAATTCGCGCTCGATGTCGGCCGGCAGCAGCAGTTCGGAAGCGATCACCTGGCGGCGCAGGCCCGGCGCATGGCGGTCGAGCACGGCGAGCGAGCGGTCGAGCAGTTCGCGTCGCGCGGCCTCGCCATTCGCGCGCTCGTCGTAGGGCGCGTACAGGACGACCGCCGACAGCACGTGCTTGCCCGCGGGGGCGAGCGACTTGTCGGAGAGCGACGGAATCGTGACCTCGAGCGCGGGCTCGGGAGAGGTCCTGCCGTATTTCGCCGCGTCGAACGCGTGCTCGAGGTAGACCAGGTCGGGCGCGATCACGAGGCGCTCGCCGGCGAGTTCGGACGGCAGCCGGGCAATGGTCGGCAGCGCCTCGAGCGCGAGGTGCAGTTTCGCGGCCATGCCCTTGTGGCGGAAGTGGCGGACGCGGTGCACGAAGCCCGTCTCGAGGTTCCGTGCGCCGACCAGCTTGAGCAGCGTTGTCGCCGGATCGGCGTTCGACACCACCGTGCCGGCGGCGATCTTCTCGCCATTCTCGAGTTCGACACCCGAGACGCGATCGCCGTCCAGGGTAATGCGCCTGACCGGCACGCCGGTGCGGACGGTCGCGCCGGCCGCGCGTGCGGCGGCGGCGAGCGCCTCGCTGACCGCGCCCATGCCGCCGGCAGGCAGGGCAGGACCGCCGCCACCTGCGGCCTCGCCGGACAGGCGGTGCAGCAGGGACAGGACGGAGTTGTTCGAGCGCGGCCCGAGATTCGCGCCCAGCACCGCGTCGATCGCGAGCGCGCCCTTCAGGAGCGGTGACTCGAAGTTCTCCTCGAGCACGTCGTAGATGTTGATGCCGGCGATGCGCAGGAACTCGCGCATGTCCTCGCGCCCGAGCAGGCGGATGTCGAGGCCGAGCTTCGCCGTGCCCATGAGATCGGCGCGGCCGCCGCCGCCGAGGCGCGGGGGCAGGCGGTTGTGCTGCTTCGCGACGATACGCGCGAATTTCAGCATGCGCGCGCGCCAGGCCGCGAGCCCAGCGCGGTCGCTGTCCGGGAGCGTGCCGGCAACCGCCCTGCCGGCGTCCAGCACCAGGTGGTCGCCGCTCTGGGCAAGCGCGACGGTCTTGAGGTCCCTGCGCGCGAATTTCAGGCCGTGCGACTCGAGCCCGAGCTCCCGCGCAATGCCGCGATCGAGCTGGTAGAGCAGGTGCGCGCAGCCGGAGGCGCGGAATCCCGGCGCGAACTCGCGCGTGACCGCGGCGCCGCCGACCTGCGAGGCGGCCTCCACCACGGTGACTTCGCGGCCCGCGCGCGCGAGGTAGGCGGCGCAGACCAGGCCATTGTGGCCGCCGCCGACGATGACGATACGGCTCCGGTCAGTCATCGGACCAGCCCTCCGGCACGATGTTCGGGCGGCCGAGATCCATCAGGATCTCGCGCGCGGCATTCGCGCCCGGCGCGGACATGACGCCGCCGCCCGGATGGGTGCCCGACCCGCACATGTAGAAGCCCCGGATCGGCCCGCGGTATTGCGCGTAGCCGGGGAAGGGCCGGTTGAACAGCAGCTGGTCCATCGTCAGCTCGCCGTGGAAGATGTTGCCTTCGGTGAGGCCGACCTCGGCCTCGAGCTCGCGCGGCGTGCGGCACTCGACGTGCCTCACGAGGCTCCTGAAATTGGGACTGTAGCGGCCGATCTGGTCGAGCACGGTGTTCTTGAATCCCTCGCGGTCCGCGTCGGTCCATTCGCGGCCATGGATGAACGGCGGCACGTACTGCACGAATACCGACATGAAATGCTTGCCGGGAGGCGCCATCGTCGGGTCGGTCATCGAAGGGATCAGCAGGTCGAGATAGGGTTCCTTCGACCAGGTGCCGTTCTTCCAGTCGTCGTAGGCGCGTTCCATCTTCTCGAGCGAGTCGAGGAAGTGGATGTCGCCGAAGGCGAGCGGGTTGTCCTTGCCGAGCGCCGGGAATTCCGGCAGGCCGTCGAGCGCGATGTTGAGCTTCCCCGATGAGCCGCGGATTTTCCAGTTCTTCGCCTTTTCGACGATCACAGGCGGCAGGTCCTTCGGGTCGAAGATCTTCGTGTAGGTGCGGCGCGGGTCGAGGTTGCTGACCACCACGTCCGCGTAGTACTCGGTGCCGTTCTCGGTCGCGACCCCGGCGACGCGTCCGCCCTTGACGATGACCTGCCTGACCGGGGCGTCGACCACGATCTCGCCGCCGAATGACTTGAGCGCGTTCGCGATCGACTTCGAGACGGCGCCCATGCCGCCGCGCGCGAAACCCCAGGCGCCGATCGAGCCGTCCACGTCGCCCATGTAGTGGTGCAGCAGCACGTAGGCGGTGCCCGGCGAGTAGACGCCCATCGCCGAACCGATGATGCCGCTGCCCGACAGGTGGCACTTGATGGTATCCGACTCGAAGTACTCGTTCAGGAAGTCGGCGATGCTCATCGAGTAGAAGCGCAGCGTGTCGTAGATGAACTGCTCGCCGAACTTCTTGAGCTCCTTCCCCAGGAAGATCATTTCCTTGAGGTCGCGCGGCTTGAAGGAAGTCGGGTCGGGCGGGGTGCGCAGCAGCATCGGCCGGATGAATTTGCACTGACGCATCACGTCGGTCGAATAGCGGTCGTAGGCGTCCGCGTCGCGCGGATTGTGGCGCGCGAACTCGCGGCGCTGCACCTCCTCGTGCGTGTAGTTCCCGAGGATGTCACCATTCGAAGTGATCGAGACGCCGCCGCCGTACGGAACCACCTGCAGCCCATGCCGCGCGAGCTCGAGGTCACGGAACAATTCGGGCCGCAGCAGGCTGCAGACGTACGAGCAGTTCGAGTACATCCAGCCCTTTTCGATCTCGCGGCTGACGGCCGCGCCGCCGATCCAGGGATTGCGCTCGACGACCAGCACCTTGAGCCCGGCGCGCGCGAGGTAGGCAGCATTGGTCAGGCCGTTGTGGCCCGCGCCGATGACGATTGCGTCGTATTTCGTCAAGGTCAGATCCGTTTGCGTGCGTCTTGGCCGGCGGCCTGGACGACCGCGTCGACGGCTGTCTCGAAGCGCTCGAGCGTCTCCCCGAGGCACCGGTCGTCGTGCGCCTCGCAGATGAACCAGGGCTCGCGCGAGTCGGGCTCGCAGATCACGCCGAGGTCGTGCAGGTGCGGGGCCAGTGCTTCGTAGAAAGTGTAATCGCTCCTGACCCAGTCGCGGTAGTCGCGCGGCGGCTTCTCGGCGAAGAACAGCCCGCTCATGGAAGGGTGGCCGCTGAACGAGTGCTTGATGCCGCGCTGCGACAGGGTCTGGCTCATGCCCGCCCGGAGTTTCGTGCCGTATTCGGCGATGGTCGCGAGCGCCGGAGTCTCGTCGAGGATCTCGAGCGTCTTCTCAGCCGCCGCGAGGGCGACCGAGTGGCAGGTGTAGGTGCCGCCGTGCACCGTGCCCTGGCCGAAATTGCGCATGATGTCCTCGCGGCCGCAGCAGACGGAGATCGGATAGCCGTTGCCCATCGCCTTGGCGAAGGTGCAGATGTCGGCCTTCACGCCGAACAGTTCCTGCACGCCGCCCTTGGCGACGCGAAAGCCGGTCTTGACCTCGTCGATGATCAGGAGGATCCCGTACTTGTCGCACAGCGAACGGGCCTCGTGCAGGAATTCGCGCGTGGCCGAGATCGAGCAGCAGTTGCCCATGATCGGCTCGATCAGGAACGCGGCGATGGTGTCACCGTAGGCCTTGAATACGGCCTCTAGCCGTTCCGCGTTGTTCATCGGCACCGAGTGGACGAGGGCGCGCAGCATGCGCGGGACGCCGGCGCCGTAGGTGACGAGTTGCGGGTCTCCCTGGCCCGGTTTCCACTGGTCGACGGACGTGGTCCAGAGCGCGGTGTCGGATACGCCGTGGTAGCCGCCCTCGACGATGACGTAGGAGTCCTTGCGCGTGTGGGCGCGGGCGACACGCAGCGCCGCCATCACGGCCTCGGTGCCCGAGTTGGAGAAACGCACCAGCTCGGCGGCCGGCACCATCTTCGCGATCCGCTCCGCCACGGCCAGCTCCCGCTCGGTGGACAGGGCGAAGACGCCGCCGATCTCCTGGCCGGCGCGGGCCGCCGCGTCGACCCGCGGGTCGGCGTAGCCGAGGATGCAGGGACCGTAGCCGAGGCGGTAGTCGATGTACTCGTTGCCGTCGATGTCGGTGACGCGTGCGCCCTTGCCCGACTTCACGTACAGGGTCTTGTCCTCGCCCCAGTAGCGGAAATTGGAGGACACGCCGAGCGGAAGGCGGCGGATTGCCTTCTTGAAGTGGGCGTTGGACTTGGCAAGGCTTCGGGTCATGGGCGTGGGCCACCAGCCGGGCATCACGGGCACCTGTCAGGATTGCCTAGTTTCCCCCGAAACGGGCGCCGGTGTCCATTTCCAGTGAATAGACGTTCATTCATTGGATTGGTCGGGCGAAGCGCGTAAGATGCTGCCTCGTTGTGCCCCGAGGCAATTTATAACCTTATGATTTCAGAAGGGTTTCCGTGAGCGCCAGACGCCAGCTCGCGGTCCTCGCGAAACGCCGCACGGCGCCCCCGGAGCAGCGCCGCGAGCAGCTGATCCAGGCGACCATCCGCTCGGTCGCCGACCGCGGCCTCGCCGATACCACGATCGCCACGGTCGCCCAGCAAGCGGGCCTGTCCCAGGGCATCGTCAACCTGCATTTCCGCAGCAAGGACGGGCTCCTGACGGAAACCCTGCGCTACCTTGCGGACGAGTACCGCAGCGCCTGCCACGAGGCGGCCGCGATGGGCGGCGTTTCGCCGGTAGCAGGGCTGCTCGCCATGGTCGAGGTCGATTTCCGGCGCAGCATCTGCACCCGCGAGAAGCTGGCGGTCTGGTTCGCGTTCTGGGGCGAGCGGCGCTTCCGCCCCACCTACCGGCGGATCTGCGCCGAGCGCGACCGGTCCTATGACGACATGGTGCGCCTCATGTGCGCGCGGCTGTGCGAGGGGGGCGCCTACCCGGGCGTGGAGCCGGCCGTGGTCGCCGACGGACTCTCGGCGCTCACTGACGGCCTGTGGCTCGACCTGCTCGTGAGACCCGATACCATGAGCCGCGAACGTGCCCGGCGGATTACCCTGTCATATCTCGCGGACGTGTTCCCGCGGCACTTCGATCGGCCTGCCGCGAAAGGGAAGGACTGACCATGGATATCGCACTCGATGCAACTGCCCGCGAATGGCGCGAGCGCGCCTTTCGCTTCGCGACCGAAGAGCTGATTCCCCACGAAGTCGAGGCCGAACTCAACCGGGGCCGGCTGCCGCCCGAGATCGGGCAGCGGCACAGGAAGCTCGCGGTCGAGCTCGGCTTCAGCGCGATGGACGTGCCCAGATCGCGCGGCGGCCTGGAACTGCGGATGGTGGACCAGGTCGCGGTCTGGGAACAGCTCGGCCGCGTGACCAACGCGCTCTGCTGGTGCTTCTCCGAGGCGCAGCGCTGGATGTTCGAGGCCTGCACCGAGGACCAGATCCGGCGCTTCATCCTCCCGCTCGCGAGCGGCGCCAGAAAGGAGTGCTACGCGATCACCGAGAGCGGTTCGGGCTCGGACGTCGTGGTCGAGACCGTGGCGCGGCGCGTCCAGGGCGGCTACGCGATTTCCGGCGAGAAGTGGTACGTCACGAGTGCCAACCTCGCCGACTACTTCATCCTGCAGGCGCGCCTCGTCGACGGCCCGCATGCCGGCTCGGATTCGCTCTTCTTCGTGGACAAGCCGGGGCCCGGCATCGAGGTCGTGCGCACGCCGGCCTTCAGCCACACGTTCAACGCCCATCACCCGATCTGCCGCTTCACCGAGGCATTCGTCCCCGAGGCGAACCGCATCGGTGAGGAGGGCGACGGCATGCGCTTCTCGCACGCCTGGTTCCGCCACGAGCGGCTGATGATCGCCGCGCGCTGCTGCGGCGCCGCCGCGCGCTTGATCGAGGAGGCGAGCGCGTTCGCGGCGACGCGGATGGTCGGCGGGGAGCCGCTCGCCGAGAAGCAGATGGTGCAGGCGATGCTGGCCGACAGCGTGACCGAGCTGTGGGCCGCGCGGCTGATCACCTTCGAGGCCGCCGAGGCGCACGACCGCGGCGAGGACCTGAAGTCCCTGCACGTGCGCTGCTCGATCGCCAAGCTTTATGCTTCCGAGGCGGCGAACCGGATCGCCGACCGCGCACTGCAGATCCTCGGGGGTCGCGGCTACATGCGCGAGAACGCCGCGGAGCGCTTCTTCCGCGAGCTCCGCGTAGACCGCATCTGGGAAGGAGCGAGCGAGGTCCAGCGCCTCGTCATCGCGCGCGCTCTCGCCAAGCGCGGCCTCGGGGGACTGTGACCCCGTGAATCCCGCGTCGGTGCTGTTCGCGCTGTGTGCGCTGGCTGCGGCTGGCGCGGCGGCTGCGGAAGAGGAAAAGGTCCTGAACGTGTTCACCTGGCCCGACTACATCGCGCCGGACACCATCAGGAACTTCAAGCGCGAGACCGGCATCAAGGTCAACTACGACACCTATGACTCGACCGAAATGGCCGAGGCGCGCCTGCTCGCCGGCCGCACGGGCTACGACGTCGTCGTGCACGCCGAGCGATATTCCGCGCGCCTGATCCCGATCGGCGTCTACCGGCCGCTCGACAAGTCGAAGCTGCCGAACCTCCGGCACCTCGATCCCTGGGTCATGCAGTGGGTCGCGGAGGGCGACCCGGGCAACCGCTACGGCGTGCCCTACATGTGGGGCACGACGGGATTCGCCTACAACGAGCGGCTGGTCGCGGAACGCATGCCCGACGCACCGGTGACGAGCGGGGACATGCTGTTCAAGCCGGAGGTTGTGAAGCGCTTCGCCGACTGCGGCGTGACCTTCCTCGACGAGCCGACCGATGTCATCCCGATGGCGCTGCTCTACCTGGGACGCGACCCGAACAGCTATGACCCGAAAGACCTCGCCGATGTCGAGAAGCTGCTGAAGAGCGTCAGGCCCTACATCCGCTACTTCAGTTCGGCGAAGATGCTGATCGACCTGCCGAACGAGGAAGTGTGCATTGCCATGAGCTGGTCAGGCGACTACGCGCAGGCGATGATGCGCGCGCAGCAGGTGGGCAAGCCCGTGCCCCTCGCGTACACGATACAGAAGGAGGGTACGCTCGCCTGGTTCGACCTCTGGTTCATACCGGCCGACGCACCGCACCCGGACAATGCCCACAAGTTCCTGGACTACCTGATGCGGCCCGAAGTGGCGGCGCCGATCGTGGTCGAGACCCGCTATGCGACGCCGAACCTGACCGCGATTCCCATGCTGCCTCCCGAAATCCGCGACGACCCGGCTGTTTTTCCGACCGACTCGGTGCGGAAATCCCTGTACAGGGGCCATGTCGGCGACCCGATCATCGAGCGACTGCGCTCGCGCCTCTGGTCGCGCGTGAAGACCGGGCTGTGAACGACCCGCAGCCCCCGCCGCTGGTTCGCATCGACGGCGTCACGAAGCGCTTCGGCGAGGTCACCGCCGTCGACGACGTGTCGCTCGACATCCAGAAGGGCGAACTGTTCGCGATCCTGGGCGCCTCCGGCTGCGGCAAGACGACCCTGCTCAGGATGCTCGCGGGCTTCGAGCAGCCGACCAGCGGGCGGATCCTGATCGACGGCGCCGACATGACCGATGTGCCGCCGTACGAGCGCCCGGTCAACCTGATGTTCCAGTCCTACGCGCTGTTTCCGCACATGACCGTCGAGCAGAACGTCGCCTACGGCCTGAAGAAGGAGGGCGTGCCTGCGCCGCAGATCCGCGAGCGGGTCGCCGAGATGCTGGCGATGGTGAAGCTCGGGCCGCTTGCGGGGCGCAAGCCCGAGAAACTCTCGGGTGGCGAGAAGCAGCGCGTCGCACTCGCGCGATCGCTCGTGAAGCGGCCCAAGCTCCTGCTGCTCGACGAGCCGCTGGCCGCGCTCGACAAGAAGCTGCGCGAGCACACTCAGTTCGAGCTCGCCAACATCCAGTACCAGCTCGGCACCACTTTCGTGGTCGTGACCCACGACCAGGACGAGGCGATGACGCTCGCGAGCCGGATCGCCGTCATGCACGAGGGAAAGATCGCGCAGGTCGGCACGCCCGGCGAGGTCTACGAGTACCCGGCCAACAGGTACGTCGCCGGCTTTGTCGGCAATATCAACCTGATCGAGGGGCGGGTGACTGGCCGCGCGAACGGCCGGCTTACGCTGCACTGCGATGCGCTCGACGCCGACCTCGAGGCTGCCTGCGAGGAGGTGCCAGCCGCCGGCGAGACGGTCACCGTCGCAGTGCGGCCGGAGAAGATCACGATCAGCCGCGAGGCGCCCGCCGGCGCCGATCGCAATGTCGTCAAGGGCGTGGTCCGCGACCTCGGCTACTTCGGCGACCAGTCGCTGTATCGCGTGCGTGCCCGCAGCGGGGCGGTGGTGCAGGTGAGCGCCCAGAACCTGCGCCGGTCGGCGAAGCTGATCGTGGAATGGGACGACGAGGTGTTCCTGTCCTGGGAGGTCGGCAGCACCATTCTGCTGCGCACATGAGCGACGCCGCAGAGGGCCACGACGACCGGTCCCTGCGCTGGCTGCGCCGCGCGGTGAAGTTCCCGTACTTCTGGCTGCTGCTGTTCTTCCTGGCGCCGTTCCTGATCATCCTGAAGATCAGCCTGGCGGATCCGGTCGTCGCCCAGCCGCCGTTCACGCCGCTGCTCGAGTGGGGCGCCGAGGGCTTCGAGGGCCTGCGGATCACTTTCTCGAACTACGTATTCCTGTTCAAGGACGGCTACTACGGGATCATCTACCTGTCGTCGCTGAAGATGGCGGCGATCGGCACCCTGCTGTGCCTGCTGCTCGGCTACCCGATGGCTTATTTCATCGCGCGCCAGCCGCCGAGCCGCCGCCACCTGCTGCTGCTCGCGGTGATCCTGCCGTTCTGGATCTCCTTCCTGCTGCGCGTCTACGCCTGGATCGGTCTGCTCAACAACCGCGGCGTCATCAACGAGCTGCTGCTGTGGACCGGCGTCATCGACGCCCCGATCCAGATGCTCTACAACGACTTCGCCGTGTACCTCGGCATCGTCTATTCCTACCTGCCATTCATGATCCTGCCGCTGTACGCGAATCTCGAGCGGCACGACCTCGACCTGCTGGATGCCGCGGCGGACCTCGGCGCGCGCCGCTGGCGGGCGTTCGTGGACGTCACGCTGCCGCTCTCGGCGCCCGGCATCATCGGCGGCTGCCTGCTGGTGTTCATCCCGGCGGTCGGCGAGTTCACCATCCCGGCGTTGCTCGGCGGCGCCGACACGTTGATGATCGGGCGCGTGCTCTGGGACGAGTTCTTCGTCAATCGCGACTGGCCGGTGGCCTCGGCGGTCTCGGTGGTGCTGCTGCTGCTCCTGATCGCGCCGATCATGTGGTTCCAGCGCCTGCAGGCGCGCGAGCAGGAGACCGGGCGATGAGGATTCGCTCGCCGGGCCTGGTCTCGATCGTGGCATTCGGCTACGCGCTGCTGTACGTCCCGATCGTCTCGGTCGTGATCTACTCCTTCAACGACTCGCGCCTGGTCACGCTGTGGGGCGGCTTTTCGCTGCGCTGGTACGCGAGCCTGCTGGAGGACGAGAAGCTGCTCGAGGCGGCGTTGCTGAGCCTTCGGATCGCCTTCCTGAGTGCGAGCTTCGCGACCGCGCTCGGCGCGATCGTCGCACTCGCGCTGCACCGGCTCGGCCGCCTGCGCGGGAGGCTGCTGCTGTCCGGCATGGTGACGGCGCCGCTCGTGATGCCGGAGATCATCACCGGCCTGTCGCTGCTGTTCCTGTTCATCTCGATGGCGGACCTCATCGGCTGGCCGATGAACCGCGGCGCGACCACCATCACGATCGCCCACGTCACCTTCTCGATGGCTTACGTGGTGGTGGTGGTGCGCTCGCGGCTCGCCGCCATGGACGAGTCGCTCGAGGAGGCCGCGATGGATCTCGGTGGCCGGCCGCTGGCCGTATTCTTCGACGTGACGGTGCCCATGCTGCTGCCGGCGCTGGTCTCGGGGTGGCTGCTGTCATTCACGCTCTCACTCGATGATCTCGTGATCTCGAGCTTCGTGTCAGGCCCCGGGGCGACGACGCTGCCGATGTACATCTTCGCCAAGGTACGGCTCGGGGTGACGCCGGACATCAACGCGATCACGACCCTCATCATCGCGCTGGTCGCACTGGCGGTCGGGATCGCGTCTTTCGTCACCAACCGGCGGAGATCTGCATGAGTGACTCATTGCAGAAGCTGTTCGAGGAATACCGGCCCGGGCGCTCGCTGCCCGGGGCGGCCTACAAGGACCCGGGCATCTACGAGCTCGAGGTCCGTCACATCATGCTTAAGGCCTGGCACTACGCCGGCCACCAGAGCTAGGTGCCGGAGCGCGGCGACTGGTTCCTGTACGAGATCGCGGGCGAGTCGGTGATCATCGTGCGCGATGGCGAGGGCGGGATCAACGCGCTGCTGAATGTCTGCCGTCACCGCGGCTCGCGAATCTGCGACGTGCCGGCCGGCCACGATACGCGGTTCACCTGCCCCTACCATGGGTGGAGTTACGGGCTCGACGGGGCGCTGAAGGGCGCGGCGCGCATGGAACCCGGCTTCGACCGCGCCGCGCACGGCCTGCGCCGCCTGCGGGTGCGCGTGCTCGAGGGTCTCGTGTTCGTGAATTTCGACGTGGCCGCGCCGGACTTCGGCGAGTTCGAGCGCGCGATGGCGCCCGCGCTCGCGCCGTACGGGCTCGCGAAGACCCGGGTCGCGCACCGGCAGAACTACCCGATCGCGAGCAACTGGAAACTCGCGGTCGAGAACTACTGCGAGTGCTACCACTGCCAGCCCGCGCACCCGGAGTACTCCGTGGGCCACGGCCGCGCGCTCCCGGATGCCGAGTGCGTCACGATGCTCGCCGAAGTGATGGCGAGGGCGCCTGCCGTCGGCCTGACCCAGAACTCCATCCGCCGCTCCTGGCTGCGCGCCCCGGCCTTCGGTCTCGAGCACGGTTTCGACCGCTACCCGCTGCTGCGCGGGCAAGAGACCGGCAGCCGCGACGGCAAGCCGGTGGCGCCGCTGCTCGGCTCGATCAGGGGCTACGACGGCGGCGCGACCGACCTGCAGCTCGGGGCGCTGACCTTCGCGCTCGCGTACTGCGACCACGTCGTGCTGTACCGCTTCGCGCCGCGCGGCCTGAACCTGACCGACTGCGAGGTCATCTGGCTGGTGCGCGAGGACGCGGTCGAGGGCCGGGACTATCGGCTCGCCGACCTCACCTGGCTCTGGGACGTCACCACGATCGCCGACAAGCGGATCATCGAGCGCAACCAGGCGGGGGTGGACTCGCGCTTCTACCAGCCAGGCCCGCTTTCGGCGGTCATGGAGACATTTACGCGGGATTTCGCCGACTGGGTCGTCGAGACGCTGAGAAGCGCCACCGGGGGCGGATTGCCCGACAGGCGGCCGCTCGCTAGTATCGGGAAGGCTGCGGGAGGAAAGACATGACGGACTCGAATTGCAAGTCCCCGGAGCCGCAGGCCCTTTCAGCGGCGGTTTCGACCGTCCTTTGGGCGGTCCCGCGCCTGTCGATCATTCAGCCGCGAACCTACAGCGTCCAGTTCCGCTACGAGTTCTGAGCCCGGCATGGACATCGACGTCCCGATCCGCAGCTTCGGCCAGGTCGACATGGCGGCGCTCGGCGCCGCCGTGCTGGCCCAGGACGAGGCCGCCTGGAACGAGAACGTCGTGCGCCAGACCGACTACGAGGTGCACGACCAGACGCGCTCGATCGTGCTGCTGTTCGCCAATGTCGATGGCTGGCCGGCGATCGATGTGACGAAAGAGCCGGGCTGGGACCGCCTGGCCCAGTTCGCGGTGCCGGTGATGCACGAGATCATCGGCAAGTTCTACCCGCCCGGCGGCACCATCATCCGGGCGATGGCCGCGAAGCTGCTGGCGGGGGGGCGCATCCTGCCGCACCGCGACTCGCACCCGTCGTTCGGCCTCGGCCACCGCATCCACGTGCCGATTGTCACCAACCCGCGCGTGCGCTTCATGATCGACGGGCGTCCCTACCAGCTGCAGGTGGGGGAGGCCTACGAGATCAACAACCAGAAGGTCCACAGCGTCATGAACAAGGGCGCGGAGGACCGGATCAACTTCATCTTCGACTACGTGCCGCCCGGCGCGATTCCCGGACGTTCATAGCGGCGGTAGCGGGCGCGGATCGGCGCGATCACGTCGATCAGCTCGCCGAGGTGATGCTCGTAGTGGCGGAAATGGCTCACTGAGCGGTCGTAGATCGGCTGCCGCACCTGCGCGTCAAAGTCCGCGATGACCTCCTCGTACTGCACGGTGAGTACGCGCCCCGGGAGCACGCGGGTCCAGTGATCCATCATGCGCTGGTACTGCAGGTAGTACTCGCCGATCTCGGTCAGGTCGTAAATGAAATTCTGACCCTTGACGAACAGCTGCCGCCAGCACGACAGGCAGGCGTCAAGCGGGTGGCGGCGCGCGTCGATGATCTTCGCGTTGAGCAGCAGCGCCGCGATGAAGCCGGCATTCGGGAAATTGTTCGGCATGTTGTCGATGAAACGCGGCGCGCCCGTCCGGGAACAGCGCCCGGGGCGCGGCGGTCGGCTGCATCCGCGGATTCAGCGCCCGCCGGCCGGCGCGGCGAGTTCCTTCGCGATCAGGCCGAGCAGCGCCGCTTGCGCGGCGACCCGCTGCGCGAGCGGCAGCGCCGCGGCGGGGGTCTCGAGCACCAGCACGGTGTCCGCCCGCGGGCCCGGCAGCACGCGGCCGTCGACGACGACCTCGCGCGCGCTCATCAGCTCGTCGACCGAGCTGTCGGTGACCGGGCCGACGATGCCGCCCTCGATCGGCTCGTCGAAGCGCGTCGTCCCGCTCATCCTGATCGGCACGCCGTGCGCGCGCAGCACGCCGACGGCCGACGACGCGAGCGGGTCCTGCGCGCCCCGCACGCCCTGCGAATACACGTAGCCCTCGTCGATCAGGTTATCCTCGTGCAGGTTGACGCTGACCGCGGCGGGGTAGTCCGCCTGCCGCGCAAGGATCCAGGCGGTGACGGCGGCGGCCTCCGGGCTCGACGCCGCCGCGGCGCGTGCCCGGGCCGCATCATCCACGCTGGGCAGCAGGTGCGAGGAATCGCCGACGCTCTGGCCGTCGACATCCTGCGAATAAGTCGCGACGTTGAGATAACGCCAGTTGCGCGCATAACCCTGCGGGTTCAGGAGCGGCAGCAGCACGACCGGCCGCGCGGCTCCGAGCCGCGCGAGGTCCTCGATCGAGGCCGCCACGGCGTTGGGCCCGGCCGGCTCCTCGCCGTGCACGCCCGTGAGGATCCAGACCGCCGGTCCCCGGCCGGGCGAAGTGAGCGCGATGATGGGCAGCGGCGCCGCGCTGCCTGACGGCGCGGACTCGGCGATCACTTCCGCCGTCCAGCCGCGGTCCACGAGCGAGAGGCTCGCGCGGTAGAGCGACTCGATCGGCGCACGACCGTCGGCGTGGGTGGCGACACCCGCCGGCACGGTAACGGCGGCCGCGAGCAGGATGCTGGCGAGTGACATGGCTGAATGGTGGCACGGACTGACAACTGCAGCCAACCGTTCGACCCCGCGTCGCGCGCCGCGGGCCGATGCCGTAGAGTCCCCGGGGCATGGGCGCACCCCGTTTCCTGAAGGACTTCGCCGCCATGATCGGCATCGGCCACCCGGCCGATTCATTCGCGGCTGTCGGCAGCGGCTCGTTCTCGCCCATCGTGCTGGGCGGCTGCGGCCGTTCGGGAACGACGCTGTTGCGCATGATGCTCGACTCGCACCGGCGCATCTGCTGCGGGCCGGAGTCGAGCCTGTTCAGGCGCCGCGCGATCGACGCGGACTGGCTCGCGGACCGCTTCGGTTTCGGGCGCGAGGAGGTGCGCGCGCTGCGCGACTCCGCGGCTTCGCGGCCGGCCTTCATCGAGGCTTTCGCCGGACTCTGCATGCGTAAGGCCGGCAAGGCGCGCTGGGCGGAGAAGACGCCGCGCAACATCAGCCGAATCGGCGAGATCTATCGCTGCTTCGCGGCGGCGCGTTTCGTGCACGTGCTGCGCGACGGCCGCGACGTCGCCTGCTCGCTGCGGACCCACCCGCGCCACAGGATCGTGGAGGGCAAGCTCGTGCCGACCGGGACCTGGAAGCCGATCGCCGGCTGCGCGCGGCGCTGGGTGCGCGACCTTGAGGGCTCGCGCCGCTGGTGGGGCGATGCGCGCTTCCACACCGTGCGTTACGAGGACCTGGTCCTGAATCCGCGGCCCGTGCTCGAGCGGCTGATGGCCTTTCTCGGCGAGGACTGGGACGAGGGGATGCTGGCGCACGCGCATGCCGACTCGCCGTTCCGCGACGCGACGCGCTTCGCCCAGAACCCCGAGGCGCTGGGCGCGGTCAGCGCGTCATCCATCGGCCGCTGGCAGCGCGACCTCGATGCGCGCGACCGCCGCATCTTCAAGCGCATCGCCGGGCCGCTGCTGGTGGAGCTCGGCTATGCGCAGGACGAGCGCTGGTAAGGCGCGCCGCGCGATCCGGACTACTCGCGGTCGAGGTTGATGCGCGTGCCCTTGACCGTGTGCTCGACGATCTCGATCGCGAAGTCCGGCCCCTTGCGCTTCTTGACGAGCACGTCCTCGCCGTCGTCCACCTCGACCTTGTAAACGTTCTTGTCGAGCGATTTCTTGAAGGTGTCGCGGATGTCGCGCGCGCAGCCGTCCTCGCCGCGCCCCTTCTTGAGGTTCACCGGGATCTCGAACGCCGTGCCGTCCTTCGGCGTGAACCGGAAGCGGATGACGCCGTCGTTGTTCGCGCCCTCGCTGACCTCGAGACACCACTTGTTGGAGTAGTGGAGCGCCGGGGCGGGCGCCGCGGCGGGTTCGGCCGCGGTTGTCGCAGCCTCCTGAGCGACGGCGGACACCGCGGACATTCCAGCGACCAGAACCAGGGATACAAGTCGATTGCAGCGCGTCATGAGGCAGGCTCCAAGTTCGATGTGCAGCCACTATATACGGCAGTTCTGGTGCCGGCCACGGACGTCGGGTAACGTGCGGGCTTCATTGCCGATGGAAGCCCCCGTGAGCACGAATTTCATCCGCCGCACGATCGCCATCCTGCTGCTATCGCTCGGCGCGACGGCCGCCGCGCACGCTGGCCTCGATCGCACCGAGCGAGCCATCGCCCGACATACCGCGGCAGGCCAGGCGGACGCCGAGGCCCTGCTGCAGCGGGTCGTCGACATCGAGAGCCCGACCGAGAATCTTGCGGGCGTGCGCGCCGTGGGCGACGCATTTGCCGCCGAGCTGCGCGCCATCGGCTTCCGGACGCACTGGGTGGAAATGCCGCCGGAGATGAAGCGTGCCGGGCACCTCGTGGCCGAGATCGACGGCAGGAAGGGCAAGCGCCTGCTGCTCCTCGGCCATCTCGACACCGTGCTGCGCGGCGAGCCGTTCCGCCGCGACGGGACTCGCGCCTACGGTACGGGCGCGACCGACATGAAGGGCGGGAACGTCGTGATGCTGCAGGCGCTCAAGGCGCTGCACGCCGCGGGGGCGCTGAAGGACCGCCGCATCGTCGTGATGCTGACGGGCGACGAGGAGGACGCGGGCATGCCGCTCGCCATGGCGCGCGAGCCTATGCTGGATCTCGCGCGGCGCAGCGACATCGCACTCAGCTTCGAGGCGGCGATCGACGGTACGGCGACCATCGGCCGGCGCGGCATCAACGGCTGGACGCTCGAGGTGACGGGCGAGACCGGGCATTCGAGCGGCATCTTCGGTCCGGAGCGCGGCAGCGGGGCGGTATACGAGGCGGCACGTATCCTCGCGGCGTTCCAGGCGGAACTCGGGAGCGAGAGATACCTCACCCTCAATCCCAGCGTGATCGTCGGCGGCACGAAGGCCGAGCTCGACGACTACCGCGGCACGGCGGAGGGCAAGACCAACGTGATCGCGCCGGTCGCGATCGCGCGCGGCGACCTCCGCTACATCAGCCTCGAGCAGGAGCGCTCGGCCGTCGAGCGGATGCAGGCGATCGTCGCGCGCCACCTGCCGCGCACCGGGGCGACGCTGCGCTTCGACGACGGGGCCTATCCGCCCATGACGCCGACGCCCGGCAACGAGGCGCTGCTCTCAGTGCTCGACGGCGCGAGCCGCGACCTCGGCCTCGGGCCCGTGGCGGCGCTCGACCCGGGCGAGCGCGGCGCCGGCGACATCGGCTTCATCTCGCACCTGCTGCCCGGCCTCGACGGCCTCGGCAGCGGCGGCGGCGGCAACTCGCACGCGCCGGGCGAGTTCACGGGACTCGACACGCTGACGCCCATGGCGCAGCGGTCCGCGGTCCTGATCTACCGCCTGACCCGTTGAGACCGCGCATGACGGCCGGCACGCACTGGTGGGAACGGCCCGACCTCCGGTATCGGGACGGGCGCCTCGAGTTCGGCGGCCAGGATCTCGCGCCGCTCGCGTCCGCGGGTACGCCCGCCTACGTCTACCGCGCCGGGCGGGTGCGCGACAATCTCGAGCGGCTGCACGCGGCGCTCGACGCGGCCGGCGTGCCGCACGACGTGTACTTCGCGCTCAAGGCGAACCGTCACGGGCCGCTGCTCGACGCGCTGCAGGCGACGGGCCGCTGCGGCATCGACGCCTGCTCGCCCGCGGAGGTGCGGCTCGCGCTCGCGCACGGCTTCCGCGAGGAGCAGGTTTCGTTCACCGGCCACGCCGTCTCCGAGGCCGACCTCGACATCCTCGCCTCCCACCCGGGCGTGCACGTCAATTGCGACGCGATCAGCACGATCCGGCGTCTCGGCCGCCGCGGCGCGGGCCGGCGCATCGGCATCCGCCTGAATCCCGGCATCGGCGCCGGCTACAACGAGCGGCTGCAGTACGCGGGCGACAAGCCCACCAAGTTCGGCGTGTACCCCGACCGCTTCGACGAGGCGCTCGCGGCCGCCGCGGGTCTGGGCCTCGTGGTCGACACGCTGCACTTCCACGTCGGCTGCGGCTACCAGGGAGACGCGCTCGCGGTGCTGGAGCAGGTGCTGCAGAACACCATGCGGCTGCTCGATGCGCATCCCGGAATCCGGCGGCTGAACGTCGGCGGCGGGCTCGGCGTGCGCATGACGGAATCGGACGTGCCGCTGGACCTCGACCGCTGGGCCGCCGTCATCGCGCGCCACGCCGTGCCGCGGGGCCTCAGGATCGCCGTCGAGCCGGGCGATTACCTGGTGAAGGACGCCGGCCTGCTGCTCGTGCAGGCGAACACGGTGGAGGACAAGGCCGGCACGCGCTTCGTCGGCGTCGATGCCGGTCTCGGCATCGCGAATCACTGGGCTTACTACCGCATCCCGATGGTCGCCGCGCCGCTGCGGTTGCAGCCGGGCGCGCCGCGTCAGCGCGTGACGATTTCCGGGAATATCAACGAGGCGCTCGACCTGCTCGCCGAGGACGTCGAGCTGCCACCGCTCGCGGAGGGTGACTTCCTCGCCCTGCTGAACGTGGGCGGCTACGGGTCGGCCATGTTGTCGAACCACTGCATGCGCGGCGCCTGCTGGGAGATCCTGCTGCCGGGCGACGGCTGACCGGGGATCGGGGCGCGCGCCGCTCAGTCGATGCGCGCGCCCTGCCGGCGCAGCTCCGCCTGCACGGCGGCGACGTCGACCGCCGCGAACGCCTGGTCCCGCTGCAGCGAAACCGCGGCGGCGACGCCCGCGCCCTGGCCGCTCACCGCGCAGCACATCATGTTGCGCACCGCCGCGTGCGAGACCCGGTCGCCGCCGATGCAGCGGCCCGCGACGATCAGGTTCCCGACGCCGCGCGGCACGAGCGCGCGGTACGGCACGTGGAAGTAGCGGCCGGTGGTCGGCAGGATCAGGAGCCCGTAGCCGTCGATGAACTCGGGGAAGATGCCGATCGAGTCCGCGAAGCGGCCCTGTTCGCGCACGTCGGCGGCCGTGAGATTGTAGAGCGCGTCGATCTTGCGCGTGTCGCGGATGCCGATCGTCATGCCGAAGTTCCGCAGCTTGGCCGTTTCGCAGCCCGGCATGAACTGCCTCAGCGCCTCGATCGCGTGGATCGCCTGCCGCCGCCCCTCGATCTCGCCGCGACGAAGCAGGGGCTCGGCGCCTGGACGACGGAGCAGATCGCAGGCTACCTCGGCAAAGGCTACAGCGCGCGTGCGGGCAGTTTCGGGCCGATGAACGCGGTGATCGCGAACAGCACCCGCCACCTGACGCCCGCGGACCTGCGGGCGATCGCGGTGTACCTCGCGAGTCTCGGCGGCGCCGACTACGAAGGGCCGGCAGCGACCGCAGAGGAAGGGCGGCCCGGCAGGCCGCTTTATGAAGAGCACTGTCGCGAATGCCACGGCGACTCGGGCCGCGGCGGGCTGTTCGACGGGCCGCCGCTCGCCGGCAGCGCCGTGGTGCAGGGTGAGGACGCGTCCTCGCTGATCAACGTGATCCTGTACGGTTCGGACCGGCCCGAGTCAATCGCCTCGCCGGCCTGGGAGGCGATGCCCGCCTATGCGGACCGGCTCGATGACGGCGAGATCGCCGCGCTCGGCAACTACCTGCGCGCGAGCTGGGGCAACCGCGCGCCGCCGGTCACGCCGGAGAGGGTCGCGCGCCAGCGGGGCGGCGACTAGGACGGCGGGCTGAAGGAATCGCAGTGGCCCGTCGCGTCGACCGGGCCGCCGAGGATCTGGCAGGTCCCGCAGGGCCCGCCGGCCGCGTCGGCGGTGAAGAATGCGCAGCGCGCGCAGGCCACGCTCGGGTCGGCGGCCGTGCCCACGTAGTTGAGCGAGGCGCGCAGCGACTCGGATTCCGGCGTCACGCAGGACCCAGCCGCCTGCGCCGCCCGCGTGAACGCGACGCCGGCGATGCCGAGTAAAGCCGCGCGAAACACGAAGTGGCGGCGGGTCAGGCGCGTCACGGCTGCGGGGTGGCCCGGCGTGCCGTCGCGCGCAGCATCCGCTGCCAGTCGCGAAACGGCGCGGCAATGTTCTGCGTGAAACTGCGGCACTCGGCCTGGCGTTCCGGCCCCAGCCCCCAGGGCGTGTACTCGTCCGGCGCCGGGACGTAAAGCGTGCCGCACATCCGGTCCCAGATGCTGGTGACGACGGCCAAGTTCGTGTCCCGGTGCTGGGGCAGGTAGCTGTGGTGCGTGTGGTGCATTGCGGGGCTCTGCAGCCACTGCTCGAGCCAGCGCGGGTAGCGGAACTGCACGTGATAATGGCGGAACGCGCCATTGAACCCGAATAGCAGCGCGAAAATGCCGATGTTGAAGAGCGTTATCTCCTTGATGCTGCCCGCGAACAGCCAGGCGAAGGCTGCGGCCGGAACCGCATAGCCGATCGCGGCCGCGGACGCGTAGAGCGGGCCCTCCAGGACGTGCTCGCGGTAGCGCGTCAGCGGCGTCAGCACTTCGGCCGAATGATGCACCTGGTGGATGGCCCAGAGCGCCGGAATCCTGTGCTCCGCGTAGTGCAGCAGGAAAAACGTGAAGTCGTAGCCGAGCAGCAGCACCAGGCTGTAGAGCAGCATCCACGCGAGGTTCGGCTCGATCGCGGGCCCGGCCCCCAGGCCCGCAGTCAACGTTCCGATGACGGTCCTCTCGATCAGCGGCCCGAGCGAGCCGAGCAGCAGCACGGCCCAGAACGGCCGGAGCGCGCGCTCAAAGACCCAGAGCCACACGTCGACGCGCGCTGAAACGTGCGTGTAGATATCGCGCGGCAGCAGGTACTCGAGTAGCCCGCACGACCGCTCGCGGCCGTCCGCCCCCTTCGCGCCGCGCCCCCTGCGCAGCACAAAGATGAGCAGGGCGATCGCGATCATCAGCAGCAGCCAGTTCCAGCGCAGGTCGCGCGGCACGTTGGCGGCGAGCGTGTTCCACACCCGCGGACCGTACAACTCCACCAGCTCGGTGAACGGACCGACTGTCTGCGCGCCAGAATCGACGGGCATGGGCCGATTCTAGCGGAGACGACCCCTCCCGGTCACAGCAGCGGTACGAGCAACAGCGCCACGATGTTGATGATCTTGATCAGCGGGTTGATCGCGGGGCCCGCGGTGTCCTTGTAGGGATCGCCCACGGTGTCGCCGGTGACCGCCGCCTTGTGCGTGTCGGACCCCTTGCCGCCGAAGTTGCCTTCCTCGACGTACTTCTTGGCGTTGTCCCAGGCGCCGCCGCCGGTGCACATCGAGATCGCGACGAACAGGCCCGTGACGATCGTGCCGATCAGAACGCCGCCGAGCGCGCGGATGCCCGCGCCCTCGCCGAGCAGGGCGTTCATGCCGAAGCCGACGACCACCGGAATCAGGATCGGCAGCAGCGACGGCACGATCATTTCCTTGATCGCGGCACGCGTCAGCATGTCCACGGCCCTGGAGTAGTCCGGCTTCGCCGTGCCCTCCATGATGCCCTTGATCTCCTTGAACTGGCGGCGCACCTCGATCACGACCGAGCCGGCCGCGCGGCCGACGGCTTCCATCGCCATCGCGCCGAAGAGGTAGGGCACGAGACCGCCGATGAACAGGCCGATGATGACCGCCGGGTCGGACAGGCTGAAGTCCTGCAGCTTGCCGACGATCTCGAGGTTGTGCGTGTAGTCGGCGAACAGCACGAGCGCGGCGAGGCCGGCCGAGCCGATCGCGTAGCCCTTGGTGACCGCCTTGGTCGTGTTGCCGACCGCATCCAGCGCGTCGGTGACCTTGCGCACGTCCTTCGGCAGGCCGCCCATCTCGGCGATACCGCCGCCGTTGTCGGTGATCGGGCCATAGGCGTCGAGCGCGACGATCATCCCGGTCATCGACAGCATGGCGGTCGCCGCGATCGCGATGCCGTACAGCCCTGCGAGCTGGTAGGCGCCCCAGATCGCGGCGCAGATCGCGAGCACGGGGAGTGCGGTCGACTTCATCGACACCGCGAGCCCGGCGATCACGTTGGTGCCGTGGCCGGTCTGCGAGGCAGCCGCCACGTAGCGCACCGGCTTGAACTCGGTCGCCGTGTAGTACTCGGTGATCCAGATCATCGCCGCCGTGAGGCCGAGGCCGATCAGCGCGCAGCCATAGAGCGGCAGCGCGGCGTCGCCGAGCATCGACTTCGTGATCGGGTAGTAGGCGAGCGCCGCGATCAGGCCCGAGACGATCACGCCGCGGTACAGCGCGCCCATGATCTTGCCGCCGTCCCGCACCTTGACGAAGAACGTGCCGACGATCGAGGCGACGATCGACACCGCGCCGAGCACCAGCGGGTAGAGCACCGCCGCCTCGCCCAGGTCCTTCATCATCAGGCCCGCGAGCAGCATGGTCGCGACCACGGTCACGGCGTAGGTTTCGAACAGGTCGGCAGCCATGCCGGCGCAGTCGCCGACGTTGTCGCCGACGTTGTCCGCGATCACGGCGGGGTTGCGCGGGTCGTCCTCGGGGATGCCGACCTCCACCTTGCCCACCAGATCGGCCCCGACGTCGGCGCCCTTGGTGAAGATGCCGCCGCCGAGGCGCGCGAAGATCGAGATCAGCGAGCCGCCGAACGCGAGACCGACCAGCGCGTGCAGCGCGTGGTCCGCGTCGCCCGTGAGGCGCAGCATGATGCCGTAGTAGGCCGCGACGCCGATCAGCCCGAGGCCGACGACCAAGAGGCCAGTGATCGCGCCGCCGCGGAACGCGACCTGCAGCGCCGGGTTGAGGCCGATACTCGCGGCGTGGGCGGTGCGCACGTTGGCACGCACCGAGACGTTCATGCCGATGTAGCCGGCCGCGCCGGACAGGACCGCGCCGAGCGCGAAACCGACGGCCGTGTACCAATCGAGCGCCAGGCCGAGCACGACGAACAGCAGCACGCCGACGATTGAGATCGTCGTGTACTGGCGGTTCAGGTAGGCGCCCGCGCCCTGCTGGATCGCGGTCGCGATCTCCTGCATGCGCGCGCTGCCCGCGGGCTGCGCGAGGATCCAGCGCGCCATGAAAACGCCGTACAACACGGCGACCACGCCGGCCGCGATCGCAAGCCCGAGCGCATTCCGCATCAGCATGTAGAGAACTCCCTGGAAACCGCGAATTATACCGTGAAAGTCGTGCTCAGCCGCCGGCGCACGCGAGCGCCTTTCAGCGTCGCGTAGGCCGGGATGCCATTTTCATAAGGCGGGTAGGATTCGCCGCCGATCAGCGGCTCGAGATAGCGGCGCGCGGCCGCGGTGATCCCGAAGCCGTCCGCGGTGATGAACTCGCGCGGCACCATCTTCTCCTTGTTGGCAACCGCCTCGATCGCTACCGAGGAGATGTCCCAGCGGTAGGGCTTCGAGGAGCGGCGGCGGATGACGGGCATGACCGCGTTCTTCCCGGCGAGCGCGAGCTCGACCGCGGCGCGGCCGACCGCGTAGGCCTGCTCGACGTCCACTTTCGAGGCGACGTGGCGCGCGGCGCGCTGCAGGTAGTCGGCGAGCGCCCAGTGGTACTTGTAGCCGTGCGCCTGCTTGATCATCTGCGCGAGCGTCGGCGCGACGCCGCCGAGCTGCACGTGGCCGAAAGCATCCCGGGTGCCCATGTCGGAGAGGAACTTGCCGTCCGCGTCGCGCGCGCCCTCGGAGGCGACGATGACGCAGTAGCCCTTCACGTCCACGGTCTGCTTCACGCGCGCGAGGAATTTCTCGCGGTCGAAGGCGATCTCGGGGAACAGGATGATGTGCGGCGGGTCGCCCGCCTTGCGCGCGGCGAGGCCGCCGGCGGCCGCGATCCAGCCCGCGTGGCGGCCCATCACCTCGAGGATGAACACGCGCGTCGAGGTGCGCGCCATCGAGGCGACGTCGAGCGAGGCCTCGAGCGTCGAGACCGCGACGTACTTGGCGACCGAACCGAACCCGGGGCAGCAGTCGGTGACGGGGAGGTCGTTGTCGACTGTCTTCGGGATGCCGATGCAGGCCACGGCATAGCCGGTCTGTGCGCCGAGCTGCGACAGCTTCAGCGCCGTGTCCATCGAGTCGTTGCCGCCGTTGTAGAAGAAGTAGCCGATGTCGTGCGCGCGGAACACCTCGATCAGGCGCTCGTACCTGGCGCGGTCGCGCTCCAGGTCCTTCAGCTTGTAACGCGCCGAACCGAACGCGCCCGAGGGCGTGTGCTTCAATGCGCGGATCGTCGCCGCACTCTCGCGACTGGTGTCGATCAGGTCCTCGGTCAGCGCGCCGACGATGCCGTCGCGGCCGGCGTAGAGATTCGCGATGCGGCCCCGGTGTTTGCGGCAGGCCTCGATCACGCCCGCGGCCGTCGCGTTGATGACGGCAGTCACGCCGCCCGACTGCGCGTACAGCGCGTTCCGCGCCCGGGGTTTCGGCTGGCTGCGTCCTTTCATGGGGGGCGAAGCATAGCCTACACCTGCGGTTTGACGCGACCTGAAGCCGCGGGCAGCATGGGCGCCCCATGCGACTCGTACTGCTCGGCGCACCCGGCTCGGGGAAGGGCACACAGGCGCAGCGCCTGCAGGCGCGCCGCGGTGTGCCGCAGGTGTCCACCGGCGATCTGCTGCGCGAGGCGGTCGCCGCGGGCAGCGAGCTCGGGCGCGCGGCCAAGGCCGTGATGGACGCCGGCCAGCTGGTCGATGACCGCACCATGCTCGGCATCATCCGCGAGCGGCTCGCGAAGCCCGACGCGAAGCGCGGCTTCATCCTCGACGGCTTTCCGCGCACCCTCGTGCAGGCGGACGGGCTCGCGGAACTTCTGGTCGCCATCGGCCAGCCGCTCGACGCGGTCGTGATGCTCGACATCGATCCCGAGGTGCTGCTCGCGCGTCTCGCCGGGCGGCGCAGCTGCCGTCGCTGCGGACGCGTGTTCCACGTCGTCTCGAATCCGCCGGCGGCGCAGGACCGCTGCGTCGACGGCGGGCCGCACGACCTGTTCCAGCGGCCGGACGACAACGAGGCCACGGTGCGCGAGCGGCTCGCGGTCTACCGCGAGCGCACGCAACCGCTCATCGACTACTACGCCCGCAAGGGCCTGCTGCGCCGCATCGACGCGGATGGCAGCCTGGATGAAGTCGACGACCGCCTCGAACGCGCCATCGCCTAGCCGCCGGCCTGCCGCGGGAAAAGATTATGTGGATGCAGACCGAGACCATCGTCTGGAAAGGTCGCTGCGGCCCGTTTGAATTGAGGGTGGGGCCCGATACGTTTCGCCCCTCGACGATTTCGATGCTGCTCGCCGACGCCATGGAAATCGAGGACCGGTCGACGGTCATCGATGCCGGTTGCGGCTCCGGCATACTCTCAATCGTTGCCGCCAAACTCGGCGCCGGCACGGTTCTCGGCGTCGATGCCGCCCGCGGCACCGTCGAGATCGCCACGGCCAATGCCGCGGCGCAGGGCGTCGGCGACCGGATCCGGTTTTTCGAGGGCGACATGTTCGATGCGCTTCCGGAGAGCGCGATGGCCGATGTGGTGATCGGCGACGTTTCCGGCATTCCGGACGAGCTGGCCAGGGTTTCAGGCTGGTTCCCTTCGGGATTGGCCGGCGGCCCGACCGGCGCCGAGCTGCCGATGCGCATGCTCGAGGCCGCCAGGCGTCTCCTCCACAGGGGCGGGAAGCTGCTGCTCCCCACCGGTTCGCTCCAGGACGAAACCTCGATCATGGACAAGGCGCGCGCGATCTTCGGACCGATACGCATGCTGACCGAGAAGCTCATTCCGCTGCCCTCGGCGCTCGCCGAGCAGCCCGCGGTGATCCGCCTCATCAAGGACCGGGTGATCCGCCTGTCCGAACGCGGCAGCCGGCGTCTGTGGACTGCGCACGTCTGGGAGATGCGCGCCTGAAACGATCCGGCTAGATCGCCGCGAGCAGCGGCTCGCCGACCACGCCCTTTCGCCAGCCCGAGAGCGCCGGCACGTCGCGCTCGCCGCGCGCGAGCGCAGCCAGTTCACGGCGCGTCGCCAGCACCTCGGGCTGGATGACGAGCTCGGCCGCGATCTCGGCGAGCCGTTTCTGGAGCATCTTCTGCAGCTTCAGCTGCCCGGGACCCGGTCGGCTTGTGCCCTCGCCGATGGAACTGTCCGGCTCTGCGGGCGCGACGATCGCCGCAAGCAGGTCGTCCGCGGCGCGCGCCGCGGTGCCGGGCGGGACCGCGTCGATGCGCTCGAGCGCCTCGCGCGTGCGTGGCCGGATCGCCGCGAGCTCGAGGATCGCGGCGTCGGGCAGGACCCATCCGCGCGGCCGGTCGCGCGCCATCGCGCGGCGCTCGCGCCAGGCGGTGAGCGAGCGCGCCGCCGCCAGCGCCGGCGCGTCCAGCCGCTCGAGGCCCTTGAGCCGGCGCCAGGCCGCGTCCGGGTCCACGCGATAGAGCGAGACATCGCGCAATGCCGCCGACTCCTCCTCCAGCCAGACGCGGCGGCCGGCCGCGGCGAGCCGCTCCTCGAGCGCGTCCGCGAGCGCAGGCAGGTAGCGCACGTCGTCGGCCGCGTAGGCGAGCTGCTCGCGCGACAGCGGGCGGCGCGCCCAGTTGGTGCGCGCGTGGCCCTTCGCGAGCTCGACGCCGAGCAGCTGCTGCACGAGCTCCGCGTAACCGACCTGCGCGGGGAAACCGAGCAAGGCCGCGGCCTGCTGCGTGTCGAACACCGGCGCGAGCGGCTCGCCGGTGAGCGGCAGCAGCGCCTCGATGTCCTGGCGCGCGGCGTGCGCCAGCTTGCGGCGCCCGGCGCCCGCGAGCTCGCGCGCCAGCGCGCCGCCGTCCGGGATCGCGAGCGCGTCCACCAGCAGGATCTCGCCAGCAAGCGCGGCCTGCACCAGGCACAGCCGCGGATAGTAGGTCCGCTCGCGTACGAATTCGGTGTCGAGCGCGAGCGGCGCACCGTCCGGCCACGCCGCGATACGATCTTCGAGCGCCGCGGGATCGCGGATGGGTGTTTCGCCGCCGGTCATCGCCACCTTATTATGCGCATGCCGCCGTTGCGGCCCAAGGCGAGCGTCCGCAGCATGACCGGTCTCCTGCGCGAGTTGTTCCAGATCGCGATGCTGCGCGGGGGTCCGGCGAACCTTCCCTCGTCCTGGGCATCCGTCGCCGTCTTCGCGTTGCTGTACGCCGCGGTCGACGTGATGATCATCCTGCTGGACGACGGCTACCGCGTCGTCGCGCGCACGGCATTCGACCTTGCCCTCTCGCTGGCCGTCATCGGTTTCCTGCTCGCGGTCACCGGCCGCCTGCACCGCCTGCCACAGACGCTGGTCGCGGTGTACGGCGCCTACGCATTGCTGTCCCCGGCAATGGCAGCACTGCTGCTGGCCGGTCTGCCGGCGGAATCGAGCCAGGCGATCGCGCTGTTTGCCACCGCCGGCTCGGTCCTGATCGTGCTCTGGTACCTGCTGATCGTCGGCCACGTGCTGCGTACCGCGCTGGATACCGGCCTCGTCACCGGCTTCGCGATCGCCGTCACCTGGACGATCGGCAGCATCGCCCTGTCGCAGGCGCTGTTCGGCGGCGCGACCTGATGCACCTGCACATCCTCGGCATCTGCGGCACATTCATGGGCGGCATTGCCGTACTCGCGCGCGCGGCGGGGCACCGCGTCACCGGCTCCGACGCGAATGTCTACCCGCCGATGAGCACGCAGCTCGAGGCACTCGGCATCTCGCTGATCGAGGGCTACGAGCCGGCACAGCTCGATCTCAGGCCGGACGTGGTCGTGGTCGGCAATGTCATGAGCCGCGGCAAGCCCGTCGTCGAGCGGCTGCTCGACAGCGGGCTGCCGTACATCTCCGGCCCGCAGTGGCTAGCCGAGAATTTCCTGCGCGGGCGCGAAGTCGTGGCCGTCGCCGGCACGCACGGCAAGACGACCACCTCCGCGATGCTCGCTTGGGTACTGCAGGACGCGGGCCGCGAGCCCGGCTTCCTGATTGGCGGCGTGCCGGCCAACTTCGGCGTGACCGCGCGTGCAGGCGGCGGCCCGTTCGTGATCGAGGCGGACGAGTACGACACGGCCTTCTTCGACAAGCGCGCGAAATTCGTGCATTACGGGCCACGTCACTTGCTGCTCACCAACCTCGAGTACGACCATGCCGACATCTATCCCGACCTGGCCTCGATCCAGCGCCAGTTCCACCACCTGGTGCGTACCGTGCCGGGCGGCGGGAGGATCACCTGGAACGCGGGCGACGCGAACCTGAAGACGATGCTTGCGATGGGCTGCTGGACGCCGCTCGCCGGGTTCGCGCGCGAGTCGGCGGCGGAGTGGCGCGCGCGGCTCACCGTCCCGGACGGCAGCGCATTCGAGGTGCTGCACCGCGATGCGCCGGTCGGGATCGTGCGCTGGCCGCTGATCGGCATGCACAACGTCGAGAACGGCCTTGCGGCCGTCGCCTGCGCGGCGGGAATGGGCGTACTGCCGGCCGCGGCGGCGGCGGCGCTCGCGCGCTTCGCCGGCGTGAAGCGACGCCTGGAGCTGCGCGGTGAAGTCGGCGGCATCCGCGTTTACGACGACTTCGCGCACCACCCGACGGCGATCTCGCTCACGATCGACGGGCTGCGCCGGCAGGGGGAGGGCGGGCGCATCGTGGCCGTGCTCGAGCCGCGCTCGAACACCATGCGCCTCGGCGTGCACCGCGACGAGCTGGCCGAGGCGCTCGCGGGCGCGGACCGGGTCTGGATCTACCAGCCGGCCGGCGTCGACTGGAATCTCGACAGCGTCGCGGCCGCGCTCGGCGGCAAGGCGAGCGTGCTGCCCGAGGTGCCCGCGCTGGTCGCCGCCCTGGCGACGGAGCTCGAGCCGGGCGACCGCGTGCTGGTGATGAGCAACGGTGGCTTCGGCGGCCTGCACGGGCGGCTGCTGGACGCGCTGAGGTCACGGGCGCCGTGAATGCGGAGGTGCGGGAGCTCCCGCTGTTTCCGCTGCGCGCGGTGCTGTTCCCGGGCGGGCCGCTGCCGCTTCGGATCTTCGAGCCGCGCTACCTCGACATGGTCAGCCAGTGCCTGCGCGCGCAGACGGGATTCGCGGTGGTGCTGCTCGGCGAGGGCGAGGAGGCGGAAGCGGCGACGAGCTTTGCGGCCACCGGCACCGAGGCACGGATCGTGGATTTCGACCGGCTCGAGGGCAGCCTGCTCGGCATCAGCTGCATCGGCCGCGAACGGGTGCGCGTGGTCGAGGCCTGGCGCGAGCCCGACGGCCTGAACCGCGGTCGCGTCCTCGACATCGCGGCAGACCCCGTCGTCCCGGTCCCGCCCGACCAGGCCTGGCTCGCGGACGTGGTGCTGCAGGCCCTGCCGGAGGCGGACGAGACGTATCGCCACGTGGAGCGGCGCGGCGACGCGGCCTGGGTCGGCAATCGGCTCGCGGAACTCCTGCCGCTTTCGCTCACCGACCGGCAGGCGCTGCTGGAGCTCGCCGACCCGCTCGAAAGGCTCGCAGTGCTCGAACCCGAGGTGACGCGCAGCCGCGCCGAGTAGCGTGAAGCGCGTCAGGCGCGGCTCGCGACCGCCGGTGGCTTGAGCCAGCCACGCGCGATGGCGAGGGCGAAGAGCAGCAGGCTCCAGCCCGCGACCAGCCAGCCGGTGTAGCCGTCAAACGGACCCACGAGGAACGACGCGGCGGCCTCAGCGTCCACGACGGTCAGGTCCTTGGTGGCCTTGATGACCGAGACCCAGCCGGCGTGCAGGCCGATGCAGGCGGCGATCGCGCCCGTGCGCTGCCGCACGCCGGCCAGCAGCAACCCGACCAGCAGCAATGTCACAAACGAGTCGAGCACCGGCAGCGGGTTCGCGAAGTGCGTGAGCACGCCCCCGAGCAGGCGGAACCCGCTGTCCCAGGCGACCTCGTCGGCCGGAATCTTCGTGCGCGCGAAGAAGTGAATCGCCGCGTAGACCAGCGCCGTGAGCCAGGCGGCCGTCCAGTGGCCGGACTCGCGCGACACGGCGCGGTACATCAGGCCGCGGAAAAACGTCTCCTCGACGAGCGCGACGGCAAGGCCCATCAGCGCGCCGGCTGCGAACGCCTTGAGGAGCGCCGCGGCATCCAGGCCGGCGCGCGGCGCCAGGATGTCGAGCGCCAGCATCGCGAGCGTCATCGGCAGCATGGTCGCGAGGCCGAGCGCGAACCCCGCGCCGGCCTGGCGCAGGAACGCGGGCCGTGCCAGGCCGTAGCCCCAGTCGGCGCGGCTGGACAGATGGAGGCGCCGGAGCGCGACCAGGAGTCCGAGCAGCAGCAGGAGCTGCCAGAAGCGGCTCACGACCCGGTGGAACGGCCAGTCCGGATCGGCCGCGTGCGCGACCTGCCAGACCGGGAATGCGAGCAGCGCGGCGAGCAGCAGAGTTCCGCCGATCGCTCCGAGGAACCAGGCGAATGCGCGCATCAGCCGTCCCGCGCGACCGCCGTGAAAACGCGGCCCGCCGCCGCGACGGTCGCGGCGATTTCCGCCTCGCCGTGCGCCGCGGAGACGAAACCCGCCTCGTACGGCGAGGGCGCGAGGTACACGCCCGCCGCCAGCATGCCGTGGAAGAACCTGCGAAAGCGCGCGGCGTCGCTCGCTATCACCTCGCGGTAGTTGGTGACCGGCCCGGCGTTGAAATACAGGCTGAACATGCCGCACACCTGGTTCACCGCGACCGGTACGCCGGCCGCGCGCGCGGCACCCGCGAGCCCGTCGACGAGGCCTGCGGTCGCTGCCGCCAGCCGCGCGTGAAAGCCCGGCTTCGCGACCGCCTCGAGCGTCGCGAGCCCGGCCGCCATCGCCACCGGGTTGCCGGAGAGCGTACCCGCCTGGTACACCGGCCCGAGCGGCGCAAGCTTCTGCATGATTTCGCGGCGCCCGCCAAAGACGCCGACCGGCATGCCGCCGCCCACGATCTTGCCGAGCGTCGTGAGGTCCGGAACCACGCCGTACAGTTCCTGCGCGCCGCCGCGCGCGACGCGAAAGCCCGTCATCACCTCGTCGAACACCAGCACGGCGCCGTGGCGCGTGCACAGCTCGCGGAGCCTCGGCAGGAATCCCGGCGCCGGCGGCACGCAGCCCATGTTCCCCGCGACCGGCTCGACGATCACGCAGGCGACCTCGTCACCGGCCTCGGCGAAGCAGCGCTCGAGCGCGCCGGCATCGTTGAAGGGCAGCGTGGTGGTCGCCGCCGCGACCGCCGGCGGCACGCCGGCGGAATCCGGGATGCCGAGCGTCAGCGCGCCCGACCCGGCTTTGACGAGCAACGAGTCCGAGTGGCCGTGGTAGCAGCCCTCGAACTTCACGATGCGCTCGCGCCCGGTGTAGCCGCGCGCGAGCCGGATCGCGCTCATGGTCGCCTCGGTGCCGGAGCTCACCATGCGCAGGAGCTCGATCGACGGCACGAGCGCGGCGATCGCGCGCGCGAGTTCGGTCTCGATCAGCGTCGGCGCGCCGAACGACAGCCCGTCGGCGGCGCGGCGCGTGACCGCGGCGATTACGGCCGGGTCGGCGTGGCCGAGGATCATCGGGCCCCAGGAGCCGACGTAGTCGATCAGGCGCCGGCCGTCCTCGGTCTCGACGTGGGCACCGCGCGCGCGGCGGATGAAGAGCGGCTCGCCGCCGACGCCGCGGAACGCGCGGACCGGGGAGTTCACGCCGCCGGCGATGACCCGCGAGGCTTCCTCGAAGTGCGACATGCCCGCTTCAGCGCCGCTCGACCCGGTGCCCGCGCGCCGCGAGCAGCGCCGGCAGGCCGCGTTCCCCGACCAGGTGCATGGCGCCGACCACCAGCAGCACGTCCTCATCGCCTTCCATCATGTCGTCCACCTGGCCGGCCCAACGCTCGTTGCGCCGGTAGATCAGGATTTCCGCGAGTTCCGGGTATTTAGCGAAGTCCTCCGCGAGGCTGTCCTCGAGGCCCGCCAGGTCGCCGGCCCGCCAGGCGTCGACCATCGGCCCGACCTGCGCGTCGATATTCTCCGCTTCCGCCAGCTCCTGCAGCAGGATCTCGGCCTGCAGTTCCGGCGACAGCGTATCGAGCATCGCTAGCTGGCCGTCGAGCGTCTCGAGGCCGCAGCCCGACTTGCCGGCCTCGCGCGCTGCGGCCTGGATCACCTGCTCCACGCCGTGCTGCATGTCGTAGCCGTGCGACTGCAGGGCGAGCACCGAGACCGTGATGCCGGCGAACCAGGGTTCGAACATCGCGAGCGCGTCGATCGGCACGCCCGCGTCCTCGGCGGCCGCGCGCACCCGGCCGGCTTCGGGGCCGAGCAGCTCGAACAGGTCACGGCCCTCGGGATCCACGGCACGGCCGAGCGTGACCGCCGCCTGCGTCGCCTGGTCGACGGCGTCATTGTCGATCTCCATGCACACGCGGTCCGCGGCCCGGAACGCGTCTTCGAGCGCGCCGTCGACCGTGAAACCGCCCGCGGGCAGGAGGTGCACGGAGCCGAACAGCCACACCGTGCGCCCGTCCGCGCTCACGCGCCACAGCGCGGGCTCGGCCTGCGCCGCGGCCGCCGCGCACAGGGCGAGCGCCGCGAATGCGGCGCGGGCGGACACATTGCGGTGCGGTTCAGGCATGTTCGTCGACCCACTCGATGCCGGTCTCGATGCCGCTGTGCGCGCCGAGCTCGAGCCAGCGGTAGGCGGGAGGCCGGTCGTCGACCTCGAACTCGTCCGCGTTCTGCGCGAACTGCATGCAGGTCGATGGCGTGCCCATCAGCCGGATGTGGCCGTGCATGCCCTCGAATGGCTGGTGGGTATGCCCCCAGGCGAGCCCGCGGACGCCCGGGTGGCGCGCCAGGACCGCGAACAATTCCCTGGCATTGTCGAGCATCAGCGCATCGAGCCAGGCGCTGCCGTGCGGCACCGGGTGGTGGTGCAGGCAGACCAGGGCGAAGGCGTCCGGCTGCGCCGCGAGCGCCGCGTCGAGCTGCGCCAGCTGCTCCACGCCGAGGTGACCGCCGTGCTCGCCGGCCACTGTGCTGTCCAGCATCACGAACAGCCAGGCGCCGTGGCGGCGCGCGAAGTCGTGTGCGAACGGCGCACCGGCGAGGTTGCCCGCCAGGCCGGCCGGGTCGTCGTGGTTGCCGGGCAGGCAGTGCACGGGTGCGCCGGCGTCCGCGAACCGCTCGCGCAACGCCGCGTAGCCCAGCGGGTCGTCGTGCACCAGGTCGCCGGTCAGGAGCACGGCGTCCGGCTGCGGATGCCGGCGCTTCGCGTGCGCGACGCAGCGCGCGAGCGTCGCCGCGGTCGCGACGCCGCGGACCCGCATGTCCGGCGATCCGGTGAGGTGCGGGTCCGTGAACTGCAGTACGCGCAACGAAGCCTCAGTAGCGGTAATGGTCGGGCTTGAACGGCCCGGCCGCGGGGATGCCGAGGTAGCGCTCCTGTTCCGGCGTCATGACCGTGAGCTTCGCGCCGATGCGCTCGAGGTGCAGCCGCGCGACCTTTTCGTCGAGGGCCTTCGGCAGCACGTACACGCGGTGCTCGTACTTCGAGCCGTGCGCGAACAGCTCGATCTGCGCCAGCACCTGGTTGGTGAACGAGTTCGACATCACGAACGAGGGATGCCCGGTGCCGCAGCCGAGATTCACGAGCCGCCCTTCCGCGAGCACGATGATGCGCTTGCTGTCCGGGAAGATCACATGGTCGACCTGCGGCTTGATGTTCTCCCAGCGGTACTGGCGCAGCGATGCGATGTCGATCTCGCTGTCGAAGTGGCCGATGTTGCACACGATCGCCTGGTGCTTCATGCGGCGCATGTGGTCGTGGGTGATCACGTTCACGTTGCCGGTCGCCGAGACGAAGATGTCGGCCTTGTCGCAGGCCTCGTCCATGGTCACGACGCGGTAGCCCTCCATCGCGGCCTGCAGCGCGCAGATCGGGTCGATTTCGGTGATCCACACGGTCGCGCCCAGCCCGCGCAGTGACTGCGCGCAGCCCTTGCCGACGTCGCCGTAGCCGGCGACCAGCGCGATCTTGCCCGCGATCATCACGTCGGTCGCGCGCTTGATGCCGTCCACCAGCGACTCGCGGCAGCCGTAGAGATTGTCGAACTTCGACTTGGTGACCGAGTCATTGACGTTGATGGCAGGGAAGGGCAGGCGGCCCTCTTCCGCCAGCTTGTACAGGCGCTTGACACCCGTCGTGGTCTCCTCGGTCACGCCGCGGATCTCGGCGAGGCGCGCGGAATACCAGCCCGGCTGGGTCTCGAGGCGCTTCCTGATCGAGGCGTAGAGCGCGGTTTCCTCCTCGTTAGCGGGCTTCGCGACCGCCGACGGGTCCTGCTCGGCGCGGCTGCCGAGCAGCAGCAGCAGCGTCGCGTCGCCGCCATCGTCGAGGATCGTGTTGGCGTGCCGGCCGGCCGGCCACTCGAAGATGCGATGCGCGAAGTCCCAGTATTCCTCGAGCGTCTCGCCCTTGTGCGCGAACACCGGGATGCCGGCGGCCGCGATCGCGGCGGCGGCGTGGTCCTGGGTCGAGAAGATGTTGCAGGACGCCCAGCGCAGCTCGGCGCCGAGCGCGGCGAGCGTCTCGATCAGCACCGCCGTCTGGATGGTCATGTGCAACGAGCCCGCGATGCGCGCGCCGGCGAGCGGCTGGGCCTGCGCGAATTCCGCGCGCACCGACATGAGGCCCGGCATCTCGGTCTCAGCAATCGCGATCTCGCGCCGGCCGAAAGCGGCCTGGCCGAGGTCGGCAACCGCGTAGTCCTTGAACTGGGCATTGATCACGGCATTCATGGTCGTTTCTCTCCTCTGCGAGCGAGAGCGCCGTTGCCATTCGCGGCCCTCGAGCCTGGCGGGTCTTCACCCGTTGCAACGCTCCTCGAGGTCCGGGTCCCTTCCGGGACTGACTAGAGACCGGCGGCTTTCCTCAGGGCCTCCGCACGGTCCGTGCGTTCCCAGCTGAAAGCCGTGAACGCCTTGCCATCGTACGCCATCTCGGCCGGTTCGCGCCCGAAGTGCCCGTAGGACGCGGTCGGGCGGTACATCGGGTGGATCAGGTCGAGCATGCGGATGATGCCAAACGGGCGCAGGTCGAAGTGCGCCTCGACCAGTTTTTCGAGACCTGCGTCGGGAAACCGGCCGGTCCCGAAGGTCCTGACCGACACGGAAGTGGGCCGCGCCACGCCGATCGCGTAGGACAGTTGCACTTCGCAGCGCCGCGCGAGGTGCGCGGCGACGATGTTCTTCGCGACATAGCGCGCCGCGTAGGCGGCAGAGCGGTCGACCTTGGACGGGTCCTTGCCCGAGAACGCGCCGCCGCCGTGGCGGGCCATGCCGCCGTAGCTGTCGACGATGATCTTGCGGCCCGTGAGGCCGCAGTCGCCGACCGGCCCGCCGGTCACGAAGCGACCGGTCGGGTTGATGTGGTACTTCGTGCGCCGGCCGAGCCAGCGCGCCGGCAGCACCGGCTTGATGATCTCCTCCATCACCGCTTCGCGCAGGTCCTTCTGCGTGACGTCCGGCGCGTGCTGGGTCGAGAGCACCACCGCCTCGATGCCGGCCGGCCGGTCGTCCTCGTAGGCGAATGTGAGCTGGCTCTTGGCGTCGGGACGCAGCCAGGGCAGGCGCGCGTGGCGGCCCTTGCGCAGCTTCGCCTGCCGCTCGACTAGCTTGTGCGCGAAGTGGATCGGCGCGGGCATGAGCGCGGGGGTCTCGTCGCTCGCGTAGCCGAACATGAGCCCCTGGTCGCCGGCGCCCTGGTTCTCCGGATCCGCGCGGTCGACGCCGCGGGCGATGTCCGTGGACTGCTTGCCGATGATGTTGACCACGCCGCAGGTCCGGCCGTCGAAGCCGACGTCGGAGGACTGGTAACCGATGTCGACGATGACCGAGCGCACCAGCGCCTCGAGATCGATCCAGGCGCTGGTCGTGATCTCGCCCGCGACGATCGCGACGCCGGTCTTGACCATCGTCTCGCAGGCGACGCGCGCCCCGGGATCGCGCGCGATCAGGGCGTCCAGCACCGCGTCGGAAATCTGGTCCGCGACCTTGTCGGGATGGCCTTCGGAGACCGACTCGGAGGTGAAAAGGTAATTGGCCGCCATTCGAAAAATTATACGCCATGGGCGACAATGCCGGTTTACGCCGGAGTGATTGAATGCCCAGCCGCCGCGAACTCGCCAACGCCATCCGCGCACTCAGCATGGACGCCGTGCAGCGCGCCAACTCCGGGCATCCCGGGATGCCGATGGGCATGGCGGACATCGCCGAGGTCCTGTGGCGCGACTTCCTGAAGCACAACCCCGGCAACCCGCACTGGGCCGACCGGGACCGCTTCGTCCTCTCGAACGGCCACGGGTCGATGCTCCTGTATTCCGTGCTGCACCTGACCGGGTATCCGCTATTCATGGACGAGCTGCGGAACTTCCGCCAGCTCGGCGCGCGCACCGCAGGCCACCCGGAGCGTGAGGTCGAGGTCGGTATCGAGACCACGACCGGGCCGCTGGGGCAGGGGCTCGCGAACGCGGTCGGCATGGCGCTCGCCGAGAAGAAGCTCGCCGCCGCCTTCAACCGTCCCGGCCACGAGATCGTCGACCACCACACCTGGGTGTTCCTCGGCGACGGCTGCCTGATGGAGGGCGTCTCGCACGAGGCCTGCTCGCTCGCGGGTACCTGGGGACTCGGCAAGCTGATCTGCTTCTACGACGACAACGGCATCTCGATCGACGGCGAGGTCGCCGGCTGGTTCACCGACGACACGCCGAAGCGTTTCGAGGCCTACGGCTGGCAGGTGATCCGCAATATCGACGGCCACGACCCGGATGCGATCGCGCGCGCCGTCCGCCGCGCCAAGCGCGAGAAGGGCAAGCCCACGCTGATCTGCTGCAAGACCATCATCGGCTTCGGCGCGCCGAACAAGCAGGGCAAGGAAGAGTGCCACGGCGCGGCGCTCGGCCCGGACGAAGTCGCGCTCGCGCGCAAGGCGCTGGCATGGCCGCACGAGCCGTTCGTGGTGCCGGAGGAGATCCGTGCGGCCTGGGACGCGCGCGCGCCGGGCAAGCGAGCGGAGAACCGCTGGCGGCGCCGGTTCAAGGCCTACGAGGCCGAGTTCCCGGAGCTCGCGGCGGAGTTCCGCCGGCGCACCGAGGTGAAGCTGCCGTACGGCTTCGACGCATGGATCGCGGAAGGCGCGGCCGCCGCGCAGGCGGCGGCGCAGCCGGTCGCGACGCGCCAGAGCTCGCAGGCTGTGCTGAACGCGCTCGGTGCGCGCATGCCGGAGCTGCTCGGCGGATCCGCCGACCTCACCGGCTCGAACAACACGCGCATCAAGGGCACGGCGGCGTTCTCGGCCGCACAGCCGGCGGGCGAGTACCTGCACTACGGCGTGCGCGAGTTCGGCATGGGCGCGATCATGAACGGCGTCGCGCTGCACGGCGGCTTCGTGCCGTTCGGCGGCACGTTCCTCGTGTTCTCGGACTACATGCGCAATGCGCTGCGCATGGCGTCAATCATCCGCGCGGGCAGCGTGTTCGTGCTGACGCACGACTCGATCGGCCTCGGCGAGGACGGCCCGACGCACCAGCCGGTGGAGCACCTCGCTTCGCTGCGCATGATCCCGCATCTGGAGGTCTGGAGGCCCTGCGACACGGCCGAAACCTGGCAGGCCTGGGGCGCCGCGATCCGCCGCCGGTCGGCGCCAACCGTGCTCGCGCTGACACGCCAGTCGTTGCCGCAACAGGCGCGCGACGCCGCCCAGCTCGCGGCGGTCGCTCGCGGAGGCTACGTGCTGGTCGATTGCGCCGGGCCGCCCGAGTGCCTGCTGATCGCGACCGGCTCGGAGGTCGCGCTCGCGGTCGAGGCGGCGCGCGCCCTCACGGAGCGCGGCCGCCGCGTGCGCGTGGTGTCCATGCCCTGCACCAGCGAGTTCGACGCGCAGGACGCCGCCTGGCGCGACGCGGTGCTGCCGCCCGCGGTCACGGCCCGGGTCGCGATCGAGGCCGGCGTGCCGGACGGCTGGTGGCGCTACGTCGGCGCCCGCGGTCGCGTCGTCGGAATGACGGGATTCGGCGCCTCGGCGCCGGCCAAGGACCTGTTCAGGCGTTTCGGTTTCACCTCCGCCGCGGTCGTCGAGGCGGCGGAGTCATTACTGCACGGAGAGAAGTGACCATGGCGATCAAGGTTGGCATCAACGGCTACGGCCGCATCGGCCGCAACATCCTGCGCGCCCTCTACGAGGCGAAGCGCACGGGCGAAGTGAGCATCGTCGCGATCAACGACCTTGGCGACGCGAATACCAACGCGCACCTGACGCGCCATGACACGGCCCATGGACCGTTCCCCGGCAAGGTCGCTGTGGACGGCAGCCACATGGTCGTCAATGGCGACCGCATTCGCGTGCTCGCCGAGCGCGACCCGGCGAAGCTTCCCTGGGGCGAGCTCGGAGTCGACATCGTGCTCGAGTGCACGGGCCTGTTCGCGAACAAGGAAAAGGCGGGCAAGCACCTCGCCGGCGGCGCGGAGAAAGTGGTCGTCTCGGCGCCCGCGGACGGCGTCGACGCGACCATCGTCTACGGCGTCAACCACCAGACGCTGCGCCAGGACATGACGGTCATTTCGAACGCTTCCTGCACCACGAACTGCCTTGCGCCGCTGGTGAAGCCCTTGCACGAGGCGCTCGGCGTCGTGTCCGGCATCATGACGACGGTGCACGCCTACACGAATGACCAGGTGCTGACCGACGTGTATCACTCGGACCTGCGGCGCGCACGCTCGGCGACGATGTCCATGATCCCGACCAAGACCGGCGCCGCCGCCGCGGTCGGCCTCGTGCTCCCGGAACTGAAGGGCAAGCTCGACGGTTTCGCGGTGCGCGTGCCGACCATCAATGTCTCGATCGTCGACCTTACGTTCGTCGCGAAGCACGCAACCACGGCGGCCGAGGTCAACGGGATCCTCAAGAAGGCTTCGGCGGGCGCGTTGAAGGGCATCCTCGAGTACACCGAGGAGCCGCTGGTATCGATCGACTTCAACCACAACCCGGCGTCGGGCACGGTGGACGCGCAGCTCACCAAGGTGCTGGACGGCACGCTGGTGAAAGTCTGCGCCTGGTACGACAACGAGTGGGGCTTCTCGAACCGCATGCTCGACACGACGCTCGCCTGGTCGCGCGCAGGCTAGGGGCAGGGCCTCCCCCGTGAAGGCGATCCGCATGACGGACCTCGCGCTCGCGGGCAAGCGCGTGCTGATCCGCGAGGACCTCAATGTCCCGGTTGCCGACGGCAAGGTGACGAGCGACGCGCGCCTGCGCGCCGCCGTGCCGACCATCCGGCTGGCGGCCGACGCAGGGGCGCGCGTGCTGGTCATGTCCCACCTTGGCCGCCCGAAGGAGGGCGAGCGCGACCCGTCGCTCTCGCTCGCGCCGGTCGCCAGGGAGCTCGAACGACTGCTCGGCCGGCCGGTCCGCTTCCACGCCGGCGAGCTCGAGGCGGTAGCCGCCGGCCCGGGCGAGGTCGTGCTGCTCGAGAACGTGCGCTTCCTGAAGGGCGAGAAGAAGGACGACCCGGCGCTCGCGGCGCGCATGGCGGCGCTGTGCGACGTGTTCGTCATGGACGCCTTCGGCACCGCGCACCGCGCCGAGGCCAGCACGCACGGCGTCGCGCTTGCGGCGCCGGTTGCCTGCGCCGGCCCGCTGCTGGCGGCCGAGCTCGACGCGCTCGAGCGCGCACTCGGCAACCCGAAGCGGCCGCTGGTGGCCGTGGTCGGCGGCTCCAAGGTCTCGACCAAGCTCGAAGTGCTCGAGAGCCTGCTCGCCAAGGTGGACGCGCTGGTGGTGGGCGGCGGCATCGCCAACACCTTTCTCGCCGCGGCGGGCCTGCCGGTCGGCAAGTCGCTGCACGAGGCCGACATGATCGACGTCGCGCAGCGCCTTGCGGCGCTCGCGAAGGCCAAGGGCATCGCGCTGCCGGTCCCCACCGACGTCGTGGTCGCGTGCGAGTTCGCGGCGACCGCGCAAGCCGTGACCAGGCCTGCAACCGCCGTCGGCACCGACGAGATGATTCTCGACATCGGGCCCGACTCGGCGCGCGCCATCGCCGCGATCGTCGCGAAGGCCGGCACCATCATCTGGAACGGGCCGGTCGGCGTGTTCGAGTTCGACGCGTTCGGCGGTGGCACGAAGGCGCTGGCTGAGGCGATCGCCGCGAGTGCCGCGTTTTCGATCGCGGGCGGCGGCGACACGCTCGCCGCGATCGACAAGTACGGCATCGAGCGGGACATCTCGTACATTTCAACGGGTGGCGGCGCCTTCCTCGAGTTCGTGGAAGGCAAGACGCTGCCGGCGGTCGCCGCGCTCGAGAAGCGCGCGGCAGGAGGTTAGACGGCAATGCCACGGCGCACCAAGATCGTCGCGACGCTCGGGCCTGCCACCGACCCGAAGCCGGCGCTCGCCGACCTCGTGGCGGCCGGTGTCGACTTGGTGCGCGTCAATTTCTCCCACGGCGGCTTCGACGACCACGCGCGGCGCATCGAGCGGGCGCGGGCGGCGGCCGCGAAAGCGGGGCGGGTGGTCGGCGTGCTCGGCGACCTGCGCGGCCCCAAGGTGCGCATCGAGCGCTTCGCGGGCGGTCGCGCGACGCTCGTCGAGGGCGAGAGCTTCACGCTGGACCCCGCGCACGACCCGGCCGGCGGCACCGACCGGGCAGTCGGCGTCGCCTACCAGTCGCTGCCGCGCGACGTGCGCGCGGGCGACACGCTGCTGCTGAGCGACGGCCTGATCGCGCTCGAGGTGACCGGCGTCGAGGGCACGCAGGTGCACACGAAAGTGCTGACCGGCGGCGAGCTCAGCGACATGAAGGGCCTGAACAAGCTGGGCGGCGGTCTGTCGGCGGGCGCGCTCACGACCAAGGACCGCGACGACATCCACATGGCCGCGAAGCTCGGCGTCGACTACCTCGCGGTGTCCTTCGTGCGCGACCGCGCCGACATTGCCGAGACCTGGGACCTGCTGCGCAGCGCGGGCGGCGAGGGCCGCATCGTCGCCAAGATCGAGCGGCGCGAGGCGATCGACAACCTCGAGTCGATCATCGACGAGACCGCCGCCGTGATGGTCGCGCGCGGCGACCTCGGCGTCGAGGTCGGCTACGCGGAGCTCACCGGCCTGCAGAAGCGCATCATCGCGCTCGCGCGCGCGAAGAGCCGGCTGGTGATCACCGCCACGCAGATGATGGAGTCCATGATCCACGCCCCGGTGCCGACCCGCGCCGAGGTCTCGGACGTCGCGAACGCGGTGATGGACGACACCGACGCGGTGATGCTCTCGGCCGAAACCGCGGTCGGCCGCCACCCGGGACGCGTGGTGCGCGCGATGGCGCAGGTGATCGAGGGCGCGGAGAAGTGGCAGCTCTCGAACCGCCCGGAGCTGCGCATCGACGGCCACTACACGCGTACCGACGAGGCGATCGCCGCGGCCGTGATGTACCTTGCGAACCACCTCGACGTGCGCGCGATCGTCGCGCTGACCGAGTCCGGCTCGGTGGCCCTGTGGATGTCGCGCATGCGCTCGGACATCCCGATCTACGCCTTCACGCGCCATGCGGCGACGCAGCGGCGCGTGACGCTCTACCGCGGCGTGTACCCGGTCGATTTCGACGTCACGCATCCGCGCCCCGAGGAGATCTATCCGGCGATCTTCGAGCGCCTTCTCAAGGACGGGCTCGCCGCCGAGGGCGATCTCATCATCGTCACCAAGGGCGAGTTCTCGGGCGTCTCGGGCGGCACGAACTCGATGAAGATCCTGAAGGTCCAGCGCCGCCCCGCATGAGGCGCACCGCCCGGGTCGCCGCCTGGATCCTCGGCGCGCTCGCCGTCGTCGTGCTCGCGGCGGCGGCTGCCGTCTGGTTCGCGCTGCGCGCGAGCCTGCCGGACATCGAGGGAGAGACGACGCTCGCGGGCCTGTCTGCCCCGGCCGAGATCGAGCGTGACGCCGCGGGCGTGCCCGTGATCCGCGGCGCGAGCCGCGCCGACGTCGCCCGCGCGACCGGCTACGCCCACGCGCAGGACCGGCTGTTCCAGATGGACCTATTGCGCCGCACCGGTGCGGGCGAGCTCGCGGCGCTCCTCGGTCCCGGCCTCGTGGAGACCGACCGGCACATCCGCACGCACCAGTTTCGGCTGCGCGCGCGCGAGGCGCTCGCCGCGCTCGGCGAGGGCGAGCGCGCGTTGCTCGAGGCCTACGCCGAGGGCGTCAACGCCGGCACGGCCGCGCTCGCTGCGCGGCCCTTCGAATACCTCCTGCTCGGACAGTCGCCCGCACCCTGGTGCGCGGAGGACTCGATCCTCGTCGTGCACGCGATGTGGATCGACCTGCAGGGGCTGGACGATGCCGACGAGCAGCAGCGCGGCCGGCTGGCGGCGGCACTGCCGGACGCGGTCTATCGCCTGCTGGTCGAGCCCGACCCGGCGTGGGAGGCGCCGCTCGACGGCAGCCGCCTGCCCGAGGTTCCGATGCCGGCCGCGGAACAGTACGACCTGCGTACCCTCGACCGTTCGCTGTTCGAATCGCTCGACGCACCCGGTGCGGGCGATGCCGCCAAGGTCGGCAGCAACAACTGGGCCGTGGCCGGCAGCCGCGCGCGCGGCGGCGGCGCAGTGCTCGCGAACGACATGCACCTCGGCCTGCGCGTGCCTAACGTCTGGTATCGCGCGCGGCTGGTCGCTGCCGCCGAGGGACTCGACGTCACCGGGGCGAGCCTGCCCGGCGTGCCTGCGATCGTCGCCGGCAGCAACGGCCGCGTCGCCTGGGGATTCACGAACAGCTACGGCGACTTCCAGGACCTCGTGCGCCTCGAGGCGGGGCCGGAGGCGGACACCTACCTGACCGCGGACGGGCCGCGGGCATTCGAGCTCGATCGCGAGACCATCGAGGTCGCGGGAGCCGACCCCGTGACGCTCGAGCTGCGGCGCACGATCTGGGGTCCGGTGATCGGCGACGACGGCGATGGGCACGACCTCGCGCTCGCCTGGACCGCTCACCGCACGGGCGCGACCGACATGGCGCTGCTCGGCCTCGAGCGGGCGCGCGATCTCGATGGCGCCGCGGCGGCGATCGGCGGCGCAGGCATGCCGGCTCAGAACGTCATGATCGCGGATGCCGGCGGCCGGATCGGCTGGGTGCTCTCCGGCCGCCTGCCGCTGCGGGCCGGCATCGATCCGAAGCGGCCTTCGCCGTGGCACGCCGCGGGCGCGGGCTGGCAGGGCTGGTTGCCGCGCGAGGCAGCGCCGCGACTGCTCGATCCGCCGGCGGGCCTCGCCTGGAGCGCGAACGCGCGAGTGGTGGGCGGCGAAGACTTCGCACGCATCGGCGACGGCGACTATGCGGCCGCTGCGCGCGCGCGGCAGATCCGCGATCGGCTGACGAGGCTCGACGCCGCGACGGCGATCGACATGCTCGCGATCCAGCTCGACGAGCGCGCGGACTATCTCGCGTACTGGCAGCCGGTCCTGCTCGCCGCGCTCGGGCGTGCGGGGGAAGCCGAGGCTGCAGCCCTGGTTGCGGGCTGGAGTGGGCGCGCAGCCGTCGACGACGCGGGCTATCGCTTGCTGCGTGATTTCGAGCGGCACGTGGCGGAGCGCGCCTTCCGCACGATCGCCGCGCCCGCGCTCGCACGCTGGCCCGAATTCGACTGGCGCGCACCGGAACGCTTCACCGAGGTGGCCTGGCGGCTGCTCGCGGTGCGCCCGCCGCACCTGCTCGACCCGCGCTTTGCGGACTGGGACACCTGGCTCGCGGACATCGCGGTGCGCACGGTGCGCGACCGACCCGCCGCTTGCGCGAATCTCGCCGACTGCCGCTGGGGCGCGATCAACGTCGCGCGCATCCGCCACCCGATCAGCGAGGCCATGCCGGTTCTCGGGCGGTTCCTCGACATGCCGGCCGAGCCGCTGCCGGGCGACTGGTCGATGCCGCGCGTGCAGTCGCCGGGCTTCGGTGCTTCGGAACGTTTCAGCGTGTCGCCGGGCCGCGAGGCGGAGGGCTACTTCCACATGCCGGGCGGGCAGAGCGGGCACCCGCTGTCGCCGTTCTACCGCGCCGGCCACGCCGCCTGGGTGCGCGGCGAGGCGACGCCGTTCCTGCCCGGCGAGGCCGCGCACATGTTGCGGCTTCTGCCCGTCGTGCGCTGATCGCCGCTATCATTCGCCAATCCGGAGCCAGGGGGACCGATGACTTTCAGGAAACCGATGCTTGCCGCGCTCGCGGCGGCCGCCATGGTCGTGACCGTCACCGAGTCTGCAGAGACCGCATCGCCCGAAATGTCCGCGCAGCTGGTGCGCGGGAAATATCTCGTGCAGGTCGCCGGCTGCAACGACTGCCATACGGCGGGTTACGCGCCATCCGCAGGCAAGGTTGATGAATCGCAGTGGCTGCTGGGCGAGCGTGTGGGTTACCGCGGGCCGTGGGGAACAACGTATGCGACCAATCTGCGCCTCGCCGTGCAGGACATGACAGCCGAGCAATTCATGGTGCGCGCGCGCAGTCCGCCGCGCCCGCCGATGCCCTGGTTCAACCTCGTCGCCATGCGCGACGGTGACCTGAAGGCGATCTTCGCGTACCTGCAGCATCTCGGACCGGCCGGCGAGCCCGCGCCGGCCTACGTGCCGCCGGACCAGACGCCCACGGGGCCCTTCGTCCAGTTCCCGGCGCCGCCGCCGGGCGCGAAACCCTGAAGCCGGGAAGCAGAAGCATGCGTCACGTGACGGGGCCGGTCGCCGCGCTCGCCCTCATCGCCGCGTACGCGGCCCACGCGGAGCCCGTCGTCGTCGAAGCCGACGGGTATCTGGACGTCGTCACGGGTCGCATCGTGCGGCCCGCGGTCGTCGTCGTCGACGGCGAGAAGATCGCCGCGGTCAACCCAACCACCCGGCCTGCCGGCGCGAAGGTGATCGCGCTGCCCGGCCAGGTGCTGCTGCCCGGTCTCATGGACGACCATGTCCACCTCAACTACATCATCGCCGAGGGTTGGGAAACGGAGCCGGTACGCTTCACGGGCGCCGACTTCGCGATGCGGGCGATTCCGCACGCCGAGGCGACCTTGCTCGCGGGCTTCACGACCGTGCGCGACCTCGGCACCGGGCTCGGCTTCTCGGACGTCGCGCTCATGAAGGCGATCGACCGCGGCTGGGTCGCCGGGCCGCGCGTGGTTCCCGCCGGACACGCGCTGTCGGTCACGGGCGGCCACTGCGACCAGTCGACTGGCCTTGGCCCGGGCGTTGAACCGCCGGAGTTCATGTCCGGCCGGGCCGACGGCGTCGACGAGGTGCTGAAGGCGGTTCGTTACCAGGTCAAGCACGGCGCAAAGGTGATCAAGATCTGCGCAACCGCGGGCGTGCTCTCGTTCGAGGGCCCGGCCGGCGCCCAGCAGTACTCGCTGGAGGAACTGCGTGCGGCGGCGGAAGAGGCGCATCGTCACGGCCTCAGGATCGCCGCGCATGCCCACGGAACCGAGGGGATCATCGCCGCAAGCAAGGCGGGGATCGACAGTATCGAGCACAACTCGATGATGAGCGACGAGGCGGCCGCGATCATCAGGAAGAATGGCAACTTCGTCACGCCGAACCTGCACCTGATCGACACATTGAAGGAAACCGAGTTGCCGCCGGCGCTCGCGGCCAAGCAGGCCTACCTCGGGCCGCTCGCCATCGAGAGTTTCCAGCGAGCGCTGAAGTACGGCCTGAAGGTCGCCTTCGGCACCGACGCGGGCGTGTTCCCGCACGGGGACAACGCCAAGGAGTTTACGGCGCGGGTGAAGCACGGCGACACGCCGCTCAACGCGATCCGGAGCGCGACGATCGTCAACGCGGAGCTGCTCGGCACGCCCGATCGCGGCAGGATCGAAGCGGGGTTGCTCGCGGACGTCATCGCGGTGGCCGGGAACCCGCTCGAGGACGTCGCGCTCCTCGAGGACGTGCGCTTCGTGATGAAGGGCGGGGAGATCTACAAGCAGCCGCGCTGAATGATCGGGGCCGGCCGGGCATGGTCTTTACAGCCCGGCGTAGTGCTGGCTCAGGTACGCGACGATCGCCTGGACCTGCTCCTCACTGAGCGGCGCGCCCATCACGTTCACCATCTTGCGGACCGTCTTTTCCCAGGCCGCCTGGTCCTGGAATGGCGAATTGATGACGATGTAGTCGAGGCTGTGGCACATGCCGCAGGACGCCTGCACCGTCTCGCGCCCGGTTCCCGGCGCGAGCGCGATCGGCAATTCCTCCGCGCCCGCCGAAGGTGCGAGCAGCACGAACAGCAGCGCCACACGCCGCAGCGGCAGGCGCCAATCAGGATGCGACATACCGTATCCGCTGCACGACGTTGTGGTGGTAGCCGGCCGGGTTATGCACGAGCGCTTCCGCCTGCGTGGATCCGTCGGCAGCCCGCGCGCGCACGGCGATCGGGTATTCGCCCGCCCTGTCAGGGCGCATCGCGAAGCGCCACTGCCGCCAGGCGTAGCGCCCGAGATCGCGATCGAGCGCGGCGGGCTGCCAGCTCGCGCCGTCATCCGTCGAGACCTCGATGTGACGGATCCCCGAGCCGCCGTCCCAGGCGATGCCGAAGAGCTCGGTGCGCCGCCCGACCGGAATCGCCGCGCCCGGCGCAGGATCGACGACCAGCGAATTGACGCGGATGGACGTGATCGGTGAATTCTTGTCCGTGTCCTGCGATGCGAATCCACTCTCGCCGAACAGGCCGCGCGGCACGCGGTAGGCGGTCTTCATCCAGAAGCCGTCGAACGGACGATCGAGCAGCGAGATCGTGGTCAACGCCTTGACCCAGTAGGTCGCGGTCCAGCCGGGTACGACCAGCCGCGCCGGGAAGCCGTTCCAGCGCGGCAGCGGCTCGCCATTCATTTCTAACGCGACCAGCGTGTCCGGGTCGATCGCCTTCCACAGCGGCAGGCTCTTCACGAAGTCCGGTCCGGTGAGAAATGGGACGTCGCCGCCGTCGGCCGCGACCTCGACCGCGCCCGGCGCGATGCCGGTATGCTCCAGCACGTCCTTCAGCCGCACGCCGCTCCAGGTGGCATTGCCCATCGCGCCGTAGCCCCATTGCACCCCCGGCACGTGCGGGTGGAACAGGCCCCGACGGTTGCCGGAGCACTGGTTGACGGCCGTGACCTCGTGGCGTTCGAACCGGCGCCGCAGGTCCGCCACGCCGTACTCCCGGGGCGTGCCCGCCGCCGGTCCATCGACCCGCAGCCGCCAGTCGGCGAGCGCGAGGTCAGGGACGCCCGCGTGCCAGCGCACGTAGAACGCGTCCGCCGGCGTATGCGCATGACGGAAGAATTCGACCGGGGTTTCGTAGTTCGGCGGCCGGAAGGTCCGCTTGATCAGCGGCTGCTTGCCGGGCAGCGCGTCCAGCACGGCCGAAGCCACGGCGCCGGCCGGCAAGTCCGCCCGAGGTGCCGCCAGGGCACGGCCGGGCAGCAGCAGACCGAATGCAAGGCTCGCCGATGCGTCCAGCACGAACCGCCGCCGGTCCATCGTTCCTCCGCGTGACGCCCGCGGCGAGTATAGGCGGACGTGCCCGGTTAGCGAAGCGTGCGGATCGCCCCGTCCAGTCCCTCGAGCGTCAGCGGGAACATCCGCTCCTCGACAAGTTCGCGCGCGATACGTACCGAGGGCGTGAATTCCCAGCGCTCCTCGGGCTCCGGGTTGAGCCAGGCGTGGCGCGGGTAGGCGGCGAGCAGGCGCTTCATCCAGGCCGCGCCCGGCTCCTCGTTCCAGTGCTCGATGCTGCCGCCCGGCTGCAGGATCTCGTAGGGGCTCATGGTCGCGTCGCCGACGATCACGAGGCGGTAGTCGCGGCTATAGGTGCGCATGAGTTGCGGCAGCGGCGTGCGCTCGGAGTACCGGCGCCGGTTGTCCTTCCACACCGACTCATACACGAAGTTGTGGAAGTAGTAGTGCTCCAGGTGCTTGAACTCGCTGCGCGCGGCGGAAAAGAGTTCCTCGCAGCTCCGCACGTGCTCGTCCATCGAGCCGCCGACGTCGAGAAACAGCAGCACCTTCACGGCATTGTGCCGCTCCGGGAGCATGCGGATGTCGAGCAGCCCGGCACGGCGCGCGGTCGCGTCGATCGTGCCGTCGAGGTCGAAGGTCTCGGCCGCGCCCTGGCGTGCGAAGCGCCGAAGGCGCCGCAGCGCGAGCTTGACGTTGCGGCGGCCGAGCCGCTCGCCGTCGTCGAGATTCGCGAACTCGCGCCGCTCCCAGACCTTGACCGCGCGGCGGTTGCCGCCCGCGCCCCCGATCCTCACGCCTTCCGGGTTGTAACCGCCGTGGCCGAACGGCGAGGTGCCGCCCGTGCCGATCCAGCGATTGCCGCCCTCGTGCCGGGCCTTCTGCTCGGCGAGGCGCTCGCGCAGCGCCTGCATCAGCGCTTCCCAGCCGCCGAGCGACTGGATGCGCGCCTTCTCCTCGTCGCTGAGCGAGAGCGCCAGGTTCTTCCGTAGCCAGTCGGCGGGCACCTCGGTGGCGAGCAGCGCCGCGAAGGCCGCTTCCGCGCCGCGGAAGTGCGCGGTGAACACGCGGTCGAAGCGGTCGTAGTGGCGCTCGTCCTTGACGAGGATCGCACGCGACAGGAAGTAGAACTGCTCGGCCATCGCGCCGACCGGCTCGATCACGCGCTTCGACAGCGCCTCGAGCAGCGCGAGGAACTCCGTCAGCGTCACCGGCACGCCGGCGGTACGGAGCATCAGGAAGAAGCGGATCAGCACGGCGCCCGGCGCCTCAGCTGAGCCTGCCCGCGCGCCGGTTCAGGAACACGAGCTGCTCGAACAGGTGCACGTCCTGCTCGTTCTTCAGGAGCGCGCCATAGAGCGGCGGGACGGCCGCCTTCGCGTCGTCGGCGCGCAGGGCCTCCGGCGGGACGTCCTCGGCGACCAGCAGCTTGATCCAGTCGAGCAGCTCCGAGGTCGAGGGCTTCTTCTTGAGGCCGGGCATCTCGCGGATGCGGTAGAAGGCCGCGAGCGCCTCGGCGAGCAGCGTCTTCTTGAGGCCGGGGTGGTGGACCGCGACGATGCGTTCCATGGTCTCGGCGTCCGGGAAGCGGATGTAGTGGAAGAAGCAGCGGCGCAGGAACGCGTCCGGCAGCTCCTTCTCGTTGTTGCTGGTGATGAAGACTACCGGGCGGTGCTGCGCGCGCACCAGCCGCTGCGTCTCGTATACGTAGAACTCCATGCGGTCGAGCTCGCGCAGCAGGTCGTTCGGGAACTCGATGTCGGCCTTGTCGATCTCGTCGATCAGCAGCACGGCCCGGCGTTCGCTCTCGAATGCGCGCCAGAGCATGCCGGGAACGATGTAGTTGGCGATGTCCTGCACGCGCCCGTCGCCGAGCTGCGAGTCGCGCAGCCGCGAGACCGCGTCGTACTCGTACAGCCCGTGCTGCGCCTTGCTGGTGGACTTGACGTGCCACTCGAACAGCGGCGCGTCGAGCGCGCGCGCCACTTCCTGCGCGAGCTGGGTCTTGCCGGTGCCCGGCTCGCCCTTGACCAGCAGCGGCCGCGCAAGCGTGACCGCCGCATTGACCGCGAGCGCGAGCTCGGGCGGCGCAACGTAGCTGTCGGAACCGTGGAAGTGCGTCAAGTCTTGTTCGCGGCAGCGACCAGCTGCCTGAGGTCGGCGATCACCGCCTCGGAGTGACCCTTCGGGTCCACCTTGACGTAGTGCTTCGCGACCTTGCCCTGCGGGTCGATGATGAAAGTGTCGCGCCGGGCGAGCTCCACGACGCCGACGTACTTCGTGAGCGTGCCGTAAGCGGCCGTGGTCTTCTTCTCCGCATCGGCCAGGATCGGGAACGGCAGGTTGTACTCGTCGGAAAACGCCTTGTGCGAATCCACGTCGTCGACGCTGACCCCGAGGATCGCGGCGCCCAGCTCGCGGTAGGCGAAGATGTTGTCGCGGAACTCGCAGGCCTGCGTGGTGCAGCCCGGCGTGTTGTCCTTCGGGTAGAAGTACAGCACGACCCACTTGCCGCGGTAGCCGGCCAGTTCGTGCCACTTGCCGGTCTGGTCCTGGAGCCGGAAGTCCGGCGCGGGCAAACCGACCGCGGGTGACTCCGCGGCGAGCGCGGAGCCCGCGATCAGGAGCGAGAGGGCGGCGGCAGCGCCATGCAGGATTCGTGTCATGGAGGTTTCTCCTCAGCGTATCGCATAGTATCGGAATGAGCGAAATGCCGCGCATCGCACTGCTGCTGCCGGGGGGAGGCGCGCGTTCGGCCTGGCAGGTCGGAGTGCTGCGGGCAATCGCGGGCTGGTACCCGCCGGGCAGCGCGCTGCCGTTCCCGGTGGTGTGCGGGACCTCGGCCGGCGCGATCAACGCGGCCGTGCTCGCCGCCGGCGCTGCCGACTTCGTCCGGGCAAGCGAGGCGCTGGCGCGGGTCTGGGGCGGATTCCGCACCGGCCAGGTGTTCCGGGCCGGCACGCTCGACATGCTGCGCTCCGGCCTGCACCTCCTGCTCGCGCTGGTGTCCGGCGGCTGGCTGCTGCCGATGCCGCGCTCGCTGCTCGACAACTCACCGCTCGGCGCGCTGCTCGCGCGCGAGGTCAATTTCGGTGCGCTCGCCCGCGCGGTTACGGCGGGCCGGCCGGATTCGGTCGCGGTTACCGCGACTTCGCTGAGCGACGCCGAGAGCGTGACCTTCGTCCAGACCTCGCGGCCGTTCTCGTCCTGGGAGCACGTCGGGCGGCGCGGTACGCCCGCGGCGCTCGGCGTCGAGCACCTGATGGCGAGTGCCGCAATCCCGCTCCTGTTCCCGCCGGTTGCCATGGCGGGCAGCCACTACGGCGACGGCGCGCTGCGCCAGTCGACGCCGTTCGCGCCGGCGATCCACCTAGGTGCGGACCGTGTGCTGGTGATCGGCGTGCGCCACCCCGGGGTCGGGCGCGGGTTGCCGGGCTCCGCGCCCAACATAGCCGAGCAGTTCGGCTTCATGCTCGACTCGCTCTTCATCGAGGGCCTGCAGGCGGACCTCGAGCGGCTGAACCGGATCAACGCGCTGCTCGTCGGGCACCGGCCGGGGCCCGTGCCGTTCGGCATGCGCCACGTGGAGACGCTGGTGCTGCAGCCGGAGCGCGATCCCGTCGACGCGGCCCTTGCGCACCGGGACGCGATGCCGGCCTCACTCCGGGCCCTGCTGCGCATCCTCGGCGCGCGCGGCGCGCGCGGCGGGCGCCTGATCTCCTACCTGCTGTTCGAGAGCGCCTACACACGCGAGCTGATCGCCGCCGGCGAGCATGCAGCCGCGCGGCGCCGCGCCGAGATCTCGGCCTTCCTCGGGCTCGATCGCGCCTACGGCGCACGCATCGACTGACGGAAGCTAGGCCGGCAGCGCGTTGTGGCGCACGAGCAGCTGCGGGTAGCGTGGCCGGAAGTGCTGCGCGAGGCGCTCGACCAGGTAGACGGAGCGGTGCTGGCCGCCGGTGCAGCCGATCGCGATCGTGAGATAGCCGCGGTTCGCCTCCTCGTATTCGGGAAGCCGGCTCTCGATGAATCGGACCAGGTCGCCCACCATGCGCTCCACGCGCGGGCTCGCCTCGAGGAACTCGATCACCTTCGGATCGCGGCCGGTGAGCGGCTTGAGCGCCGGCTCCCAGTAGGGGTTCGGGAGCGTGCGCGCGTCGAACACGAAGTCCGCGTCACCGGGCATGCCGTGCTTGTAGCCGAACGACTCGAACAGGATGGACAGGCGGCCCGGCGCGTTGGGCTCGATGCGCTTCGCGATCTGGTCGCGCAGTTCGTGCATGCCCATGCGCGACGTGTCGATGACTAGGTCCGCGTTGTCGACCAGCGGGTGCAGCAGGCGACGCTCCTCGGCGATCGCGTCGGCGAGCGACACGCCCGCGCGCGCGAGCGGATGCCGGCGCCGCGTCTCCGCGTAGCGGCGCTTGAGCACCTCGTCCTCGGCGTGCAGGCACAGCACCTCGCAGCGCAGTCCCGAGCGCTTGAGGTCAGCGACCAGCGCGGGGATCGACACCAGGTCGTCGGGGCGGTTGCGCGCATCGAGTCCGACGGCGAGCTTGCGGTAACTGGGTTCCTCGGTGCGCAGCGAATGCGAGACCAGCGCCTGCACGAGACCGGCCGGGATGTTGTCGATGCAGTACCAGCCGAGATCCTCCAGCATGTTGAGCGCGACGCTCTTGCCGGATCCCGACAGGCCGCTGACGACGACGAGGCGCGTCATGGGGTGCCCGCGCTCAGGCGGGCCTCCCGCGCATGACCTCGGCCGCGTGGTGGTCGGAGAGCTTCTCCTTGTGCTTTGTCACCAGCCGGTTGAGCTTGTCCGCGAGCGCATCGATCGCCGCGTACATGTCCTCGTGCCGCGCGTCCGCGTGGATCACCGCGCCGCTGACCCCGAGCGTCGCCTCGGCCTTGTGCACGAGTTTCTCGACCGTGAGTACGCAGTGGACGTCGACGACGCGCTCGAAGTGGCGCAGTACGCGATCCAGCTTCTTGCGCACGTAGTCGCGCAGCGGCGGCGTGATCTCGACGTGGTGGCCGGTCAGCGTCAACTGCATGGCTCGCTCCTCCTGTTCATTGCCTGAAATGCTTGCCCCGTCAGCGCCCGGCGGCCTGCCGGCGCGCGCTCGAGGGCGCGATGCCGAGCGCCTCGCGGTACTTCGCGACCGTGCGGCGCGCCACCTGCACGCCATCGGCGGCGAGCAGCTCGACGAGCTGCTGGTCGGAGAGCGGCCGGCCCGGCGCCTCCTGCGCGATCAGCTTGCGGATCTTGGCACGGATTGCGATCGACGAGACGCCGGCGCCGTGATCGTGCGCCACCTGGCTCGAGAAAAAGAACCGGAACTCGTAGACACCGCGCGGCGTGTGCAGGTACTTGCCGGTCGTTATGCGCGAAATGGTCGACTCGTGCATGGCGACGGCTTCAGCGACATCCTTCAGGACCATCGGCTGCATCGACTCCTCGCCGCGGTCGAGGAAGGCCTGCTGCCGCTCGACAATGGTGCGCGCGACTTTCAGCATGGTGTCGTTGCGGATCTCGAGGCTGCGCAGCAGCCAGCGCGCCTCCTGCAATTGCGCGCGCAGCATGGCGTGGTCCGGCGCGCGCGTGATCATGCCGGCGTAGCCCTCGTTGATGCGCACGCGGGGCAGGGCGGCGGGATTCAGCTCGACGACCCAGCCCTGGGGCGTGCGGCGCGCGTACACGTCCGGCACGACGTACTCGGTGCGGCCCGCCTGGAAGGCGGCCCCCGGCCGGGGGTGGCAGCTGCGCACCAGCGCGAGCGCGACGTCAAGTTCCTCGCCGCTCACGCTCAGTTCGCGCTGCAGCGCCGCGAGATCATGGCCGGCCATCAGCTCGAGGTGCCGGTGGGCGAGGGCGCGGGCGGTGGCGAGGCCCGGGGTCGCCGCGTCGATCTGCGCGAGCTGCAGCTCGATGCACTCCGCGACCGAGCGCGCGCCGACGCCGGAAGGGTCGAGCTGCTGCACGACCGCGAGCACGCGGCCGACTCCCGCGGCATCGGTGTGCACCTCGCCGGTCAGCGCCTCGGCGATCGCCTGGAGTGGCTCGGTGAGATAGCCGTCGTCGTTGACGGCATCGATGATCGCGCGGCCGATCGCGAGCGCCTCGGACGGCAGGTGCGCGAGTTCCAGCTGCCAGGCCAGATGATCGCGCAGCGTGCGACCCGTCTCGTCGGGCAACTCGAGCTCGCGGTCGCCGGAACCGGACCACGGCGCCTCGGATTCCGCCGCGCTTGGCTCGATCCAGTCGTCGCCGATCTCGACTACCGGATCCTCGTCGCCGCCGCCCTCGTCATCAGCCTCCTGCGGCGCCGCCCCGGTCGGCCAGGTCGCCTCGAAGTCTTCCTCGGCTTCGAGCATCACGTTGCTTTCGAGCGCCTGCCGCACCTGCGCCTGCAGCTCGATGGTCGGCAGCTGCAGCAGCCGGATGGCCTGCTGCAGCTGGGGCGTCATTGCCAGCTGCTGGCCGATCCGGAGCTGGAGGCTGGGCTTCATCATGCGGCGGGTGCCGCTCCGTCAGAGTCTGAAATCCTGCCCCAAGTAGACCTTGCGCACCTCGGGATTTGCAAGGATCTCGTCGGCCGTTCCGGAGGCCAGGACGGTGCCCTGGTTCACGATGTAGGCGCGGACGCAGATTCCCAATGTTTCCCGCACGTTATGATCGGTGATCAGCACGCCGATGCCGCGGTCGGCCAGGTGACGGGCGATGCGTTGGATGTCGTGCACCGAAAGCGGGTCGACGCCGGCGAACGGCTCGTCGAGCAGGATGAAGGCGGGGTTCGCCGCGAGCGCGCGTGCAATCTCGACGCGGCGGCGTTCGCCGCCGGACAGGCTCATGCCGAGATGGTCGCGCAGGTGCGCGACGTGCAGTTCCTCGAGCAGGCTCTCGAGCGCTTCGGCGCGTGCCGCGTCATCGAGGTCGTCGCGCGTTTCAAGGATCGCCCGGATGTTGTCCATCACGGTGAGGCGCCGGAAGATCGACGGCTCCTGCGGCAGGTAGCCGACCCCGCGCCGCGCGCGCGCGTGCATCGGCAGCGTGGTGATGTCCTCGCCGTCGAGCGTGATGCGGCCGCCGTCGCAGGGCACCAGCCCGACGATCATGTAGAAGGCGGTGGTCTTGCCGGCGCCATTCGGGCCGAGCAGGCCGACGACCTCGCCGCTCGCGATCGACAGCGAGAGCGAGGAGACGACTTTGCGCTTGCGGTAGCTCTTTTCCAGCCCCGTGGCCGCGAGCTCGCTCATGGCTTCGGGTCCGGGCGTGCGGCCGGCTGTTCGCCCGGCTGGATCGTGATCGTGACCGGATCGCGCGACTCCACGCGCTGGTTTGCGGTGCTGTAGACCAGCTTACCGCCGGTCATCTCGGTCTTGCCGTCGGAAAGCCAAGCATCGCCGTCCAGCTCGGCCGTGCCGCGCTGCAGGTGGTAATCGATGCGGTTCGCGCGGCCCTGCGCGAGTTCGTCCTCGCGCCGGTGCTCGAAGGTCGCGGGCGTGCCGGTGACCGTCGCGGCGGCCACTTCGCCGCCTGCGAAGCGCACGCTCGCGGTGTCACTCGCCAGCGCCGCATCCGGCGTCGATATGCGCACTGCCCCGCGGAACTCCCAGGTGCTGTCCTTGAAATCGACGCCGGTCGCGACCGCCCGGTCGGCGCTGATCCGGATCTCGCCCTGGGTGATCGTCACGGCGTCGTATTCGACGACGCCTTTCTGCGAGTCGTAGTTCAGCGAACTGGCCGTGAGCTGGATCGGCAGCTGGGCACGCTCCTGGGCGGCTGCGACCCCGCAGGCAGCTGCAAGCAACGCGGCCGCAAGACGCCTACTGCGTGAATTGGCCATTGACGTCCGATTCCAGCCGCAGGCTGCCGGTCTTCAGGTCGGCGTGCATGCCGACCGCGCGCAGGCGGTGGTTGCCGAACGCGAGCTCGACCGGCGAGCGCGTATTCGCCACCTCGCCGAGGGTGTCGAGCGTCAGGCGCGGCGTATGCAGTTCGGCAACCTCCGGCTCGCTGCCCGGGCGTCCGGCGAGCAGGACTTCGCCTTCGAACTCGACCGTGCGGCCGCCCTGCGGAACGCGCGCCTCGTTCGAGGTCAGGTGCCAGGTCTGACCGGACGGCGCGTGGTAGTCGACCGCGACGTCCGCCAGGCGCACGACGCTGCTGATCGGATCCTGGTTCGCCGAGAAGGACTGCAGCCCGATGCGCAGCTCGCCATCCGCGCCGAATTCCTGGAGGTCGACGCCGGTCAGGAAATAGCCAGGGCTGTCCGCATTGTCGCCGTCCACCGCCACCTCGCGGTCCACCACGCGCCACTGCACCAGCGCCGCGATCAGCGCCACGAAGCCGGCGAGCAGGAGCAGCCGCGCGATCACGGGTGTGTGCCGCGCGATTCGAGCAGCCAGTCGCAGAACTCGCGCACCGCGCCGCGCCCGCCGGGCGCGCGCGTAACGTGCTGCGCCGCGGCCAGCACGGCGGGATGCGCGTCGGCGACGGCTGCGGGCAGTCCGACCGCGGCCATCAGGCCGAGGTCCGGGGTGTCGTCGACCAGGCAGGCGACGCGCCGCGCCTCGATCGCGTTGCGCTTCAGGAGTTCCGCGAGCGCGCGTGCCTTGTCGCCGACGCCCTGGGCGACGTCACTGACGCCGAGCTCGCGCATGCGCGCGGTCACCGCGGGCGAGCGGCGGCCGGAAATCACCGCGACGCCGACGCCGGCGGCAATCAGCTGCTTGATGCCGTGGCCGTCGCGGACGTTGAACGCCTTGTGGTCTTCGCCATCGGCGCCGTACCAGAGCCGGCCGTCGGTCAGCACCCCGTCCACGTCGAGCACCACGAGTGCGATCTCGGCGGCCGGCGTCACATCACCCCCGCGCGCAGCAGATCGTGAACATTCAGCGCGCCGGCGAGTCTTCCCGAGTCGTCCAGCACCAGCAGCCCGTTGACGGCGTGCTTTTCCATCATCAGCACGGCCTCGGCCGCGAGCTCGCCGGCCCGGATCGAGCGCGGGTTGCGCGTCATGACGTCGGCCATGCGCGACTTGTGGATGTCGATGCGCCGGTCGAGCGCGCGCCTCAGGTCTCCGTCCGTGAAGATGCCGAGCACCCGGTCCTCGGCGTCGACCACCGCCGTGAGGCCCAGCTGCTTGCGGGACATCTCCAGGAGCCCCTCGGTGAGCGGCGTATCGGGCTGCACGCGTGGAAGTTCGTCGCCGCGGCGCATCACGTCTGAGACGTGCAGCAGCAGGCGCCGGCCCAGCGAGCCGCCCGGGTGCGAACGCGCGAAATCCGCCTCGGTGAAGCCGCGGTGCTTGAGCAGCGCGACCGCGAGCGCGTCGCCCATCGCGAGCGTCGCCGTGGTACTCGCGGTCGGGGCGAGATTGAGCGGGCAGGCCTCGGCCGGCACGCTGATGTCGAGGTGCGCATCCGCCTCGCGCGCGAGCGTCGACTGCGGATTGCCGGTCATCGCGACCAGCGGCGCGCCCATGCGCTTGATCAGCGGCAGGATCGTCAGCAGCTCCGCGGTCTCCCCGGAGTAGGAGATCGCGAGCACCACGTCGCCCTTGGCGAGCATGCCGAGGTCGCCGTGGCTCGCCTCGGCCGGGTGCAGGAAGAAGGAGGGCGTGCCGGTGCTCGCGAGTGTCGCGGCGATCTTGCCGCCGACGTGCCCCGACTTGCCCATGCCGGAGACCACGACGCGGCCCTGGCAGGCGAGGAGCGTCCGGCAGGCCTGCTCGAAATCGCCGCCCAGCCGGTCGACCAGCGCCGCGACGGCGCGGGCCTCGATCCGGAGCGCCTCGCGCCCCATCTCGATCAGGCGCTGGCTGTCGACGGCGTCATTCATCGGTTGCGCGCGGCAATTGGTGCAGCCTCGCATCATACACCGGCCTTCCGGTGGTGCCGGGTCGCACTTATCGCACTTATGGATGTGGGCTCCGGTCGCCATAAGTGCGATAAGTGCGACCCGGCACCATTAGAATCTGCGCCATGTTGCCGGAACAGATCACCCGACGGATCGAGGCGGCGCTGCCCGGGGCGACGGTGCGCGTCGCGTCCGACGACGGCGTGCACTTCGCCGCGCTGGTGGTCGCCCCGCAGTTCGAGGGGCTGCGCCCGATCGCGCGCCACCAGCTCGTCTATCGCGCTCTTGGCGGCGCGGTGGGCGGCCCGATCCATGCCCTGTCGCTCGATACGCCGACGCCCGGCGAGTGGGCGCGGCGCGGCGCAGGCTGAACGGATCCGCGCGGCATGGACAAGTTCCAGATCAGCGGCGGCCGGCGACTCGAGGGCGAGGTGCGGGCCTCGGGCGCCAAGAACGCGGCACTGCCGATCCTCGCGGCCGGACTGCTGACCGACCGGCCGCTCTGCCTGCGCAACGTCCCCGAGTTGCACGACATCCGCACGATGCTGAAGCTGCTCGGGCGCATGGGCGTCTCTGCGACCGAAGCGGGTGGGGGCGAAGTGCGCATGGACGCGGGCGCGCTCACGGAAGCGGTCGCTCCCTACGAACTCGTCAAGACCATGCGGGCCTCGATCCTGGTGCTCGGGCCGCTGCTCGCGCGCCACGGCGAGGCGCGCGTGTCGCTGCCCGGCGGCTGCGCGATCGGCGCGCGCCCCGTCAACCTGCACATGTCCGGCCTCGAGGCGATGGGCGCCTCCGTCTCGATCGAGGGCGGCTACATCCACGCGACCGCGGGTCGGCTCAGAGGCGCGCGCATCGTGCAGGACACGGTGACCGTTACCGGCACCGAGAATCTCATGATGGCGGCGACACTCGCGAAGGGCCGCACCGTGATCGAAAACGCCGCGCGCGAACCGGAGGTGGTCGACCTCGCGGCCTGCCTCGCGGCCATGGGCGCGAAGGTTTCCGGTGCGGGCACCGACACGATCATCGTCGAGGGGCGCGAGCGCCTCGACGGCTGCGAACATCGCGTGCTGCCGGACCGGATCGAGACCGGCACCTTCCTGGTGGCCGGCGCCATCACGCGCGGGCGGGTGCGCGTCACCGGCGCGGAGCCCGCGCACCTCGACGCGGTGATCGCGAAGCTGCGCGAGGCCGGCGCGAGGGTCGCGGTCGGCCCGGACTGGATCGAGGTCGACATGCCGCGCCGCCCGGACGCCGTGGACATCCGCACGGCGCCGCACCCCGGCTTTCCGACCGACATGCAGGCGCAATTCGCCGCGCTCAATGCCGTCGCCGACGGTGTCGGCACGATCGTCGAGACGATCTTCGAGAACCGCTTCATGCACATGCTGGAACTGCGGCGGCTCGGCGCCGACGTGCGCATCGAGGGGCACACGGCCGTGGTCCACGGCGTGCCGCGCCTGTCGGGTGCCCCGGTCATGGCCACGGATCTGCGCGCATCCGCGAGCCTCGTGCTCGCGGGCTTGGTCGCCGAGGGCACGACCGACGTGCAGCGCATCTATCACATCGACCGCGGCTACGAGCACATCGAGGCGAAGCTGCTCGGGCTCGGCGCGGACATCCGCCGCGCGCCCGGCCCTGCGACCTGAGCCGCGTTCAGGAAGAGCGCATGGCGCCTGCTTCCTGGGGGCGCTCGATCACCTCGACGCGGACGTCGTGTTCCTGGCCGTCCTCCACCACCGGCGCACGGCGCCAGAGTCGGAGGCGCGTAGTCTGGCCTGGCTGCAGCATCGCAATGCGTGCGCGCAGGTCCTGCGCGCCGCGCAGCGGTTTGCCGCCCATCTGAGTGATGACGTCGCCGCGCGCGACACCGTGGCGCTCGGCGGGGCTCCCCGGGTCGACGCGGCTGACCAACACCGACCCTTCCGGCAGGCCCGACTGCGCGAGCGCCTCGGCGGGGATATTGGCCGGCACCACGCCGATCCAGCCGCGCACCACCTTGCCGTCGCGGATGATCGCATCCACGACGCCGCGCACCAGGTCGACCGGGATCGCGAAACCGATACCCTCGATGCCCGCCTGGCGGCCGGCAATGGCGCTGTTGAGGCCGACCAGCTTGCCGGTCGCGTCCACGAGTGCACCGCCCGAATTCCCGAAGTTGATCGCCGCGTCGGTCTGGATGAAATTCTCGTAGGTCGTCACACCGAGCTGGCCGCGCCCGGTCGCGCTGACGATGCCCTGGGTCACGGTCTGACCGAGCCCGAGTGGATTGCCGATCGCGAGCACCGGCTCGCCGACCCGCAGCCGGTCCGAGCGACCGAGCGGCATGATCGGCAGCGTGTCCAGCTGGATCCGCAGCACGGCGAGGTCCGTGTCACGATCCACGCCGACCAGCGTGGCGGGTGCCGCGCGCCCGTCCTGCAACTGCACGCGGATCTGCGCCGCGCGCTCGATCACGTGATAGCTCGTGACGATGTGCCCGTGCGCGTCGAAGATGATCCCGGAACCGAGGCTTCGCTCGACGCGCTCGCGATATTCGGGCCACACGTCGCCGAACAGCTGCGCAAACTGCGGCGGCAGGCCCGAGACGTTCGGCACGACGACCCGACGCTCGGTGAAGATATTGACGACCGCCGGGGCGGTGGCGTCCACCGCGTCCGCGTAACTCACGAAGCGGGGCGGCGCGGCGGGGGGAGCCGGTTCCGCGACCGGGGCGGGCAGGACCGCATCCGCGGGCGGCGGCGCCGGCATCGGCGCGACGGGCTCCGGCGCGGGCCGCAACAGGATCCAGCCGAGCGCGGCCGCAAGACCGAGCGCGATCCAGGGAGAAATCCAGCGCAGCCAGCCCGGAATGCCCGACATGTCGCCGTGTATAATGCGACACTCCCACGCAAGAACGAAAATCGGCCGATGAACGAAACGATCGACAAGGGACGGCGGCAGCTCCTGACCGCCGCCACGACGCTGACCGGTGCCGTGGGCGTCGCATTCGCCGCCGTGCCATTCCTGGCATCCTGGAAGCCGAGCGCGCGCGCCAAGGCGCTCGGCGCGCCGGTCGAGATCGACATCAGCAAGCTCGAACCGGGCGGAATGCTCAAGATCGAGTGGCGCGGCAAGCCCGTGCTCGTGGTGCACCGCACGCCCGAGATGATCGGGCGCATCGGCGCGGACGACAGCCTGCTCGCCGACCCCGGGTCCAATGCCTCGCGCCAGCCGGAATACGCGCGCAACCCCGAGCGCGCGATCCGCCCGGAGTACCTGGTGCTGCTCGGCGTCTGCACCCACCTTGGCTGCCTGCCGCAGAACCGCTTCACGCCGGGCGCGAGCGCGGACGGCGTGCTGACGGCCAGCTGGCCGGGCGGGTTCTTCTGCCCCTGCCACGGCTCCACGTTCGATCTCTCGGGCCGCGTATACGCCGGCGTGCCGGCGCCCACGAACCTGGAGATCCCGCCCTACAGCTTCGCCGACGACAACCACATCGTGATCGGCCTCGACCCCGTGAAGGAGGCCTGATGGCGGATTCGAAGGCGGCTGCCGACCCCGGCGCGGGCCGATTCGCGCGTTTCGGCGCGTGGATCGACGCTCGCTTCCCGATGACCAAGATGTGGCAGGAGCATGCCGCCGCGTACTACGCGCCGAAGAACTTCAACTTCTGGTACTACTTCGGCTCGCTGGCGCTGTTCGTGCTCGCGCTGCAGATCGTCACCGGCATCTTCCTGACCATGAGCTACAAGCCGTCGGCGGAGGAGGCATTCGGCTCGGTCGAATACATCATGCGCGACGTGGAGTGGGGCTGGCTGATCCGCTACCTGCACTCGACCGGCGCCTCCGCGTTCTTCATCGTCGTCTACCTGCACATGTTCCGCGCGCTGCTGTACGGCTCGCACCGCAATCCCCGCGAACTGTTGTGGATCCTCGGCGTGCTGATCTATGTCGCGCTGATGGCCGAGGCCTTCTTCGGCTACCTGCTGCCCTGGGGCAACATGTCCTACTGGGGCGCGCAGGTGATCGTGTCGCTGTTCGGCACCTTCCCGCTGATCGGCGACGCGCTGATCGAGTGGATCCGCGGCGACTACTTCATGTCGGACATCACACTCAACCGCTTCTTCGCGCTGCACGTCGTTGCGCTGCCGCTGGTGCTGATCTTCCTGGTCGTCGCGCACCTGCTCGCTTTGCACGAGGTGGGGTCCAACAACCCCGACGGCATCGAGATCAAGAAGGCGAAGGGCCCGGACGGGCGGCCGCTCGACGGCATCCCGTTCCATCCTTATTACACGGTCAAGGACGTGTTCGGGCTGGGCGTGTTCCTGGTGCTGTTCGCGGGCGTCGTGTTCTTCGCGCCGGAGCTGGGCGGACTGTTCCTCGAGGCGCCGAACTTCGAGCCGGCCAACCCGCTGCTCACGCCCGAGCACATTGCCCCGGTCTGGTACTTCACGCCGTACTACGCGATCCTGCGCGCCGTGCCGGCGTTCCTGAACACCCAGGTCTGGGGCGTGCTCGTGCTGTTCGCGGCGGTGCTGCTGCTGTTCTTCGTGCCCTGGCTCGACCGTGCGCCGGTGAACTCGATCCGCTACCGCGGACCGGTCTACAAGACCGCGCTGATGATCTTCGCGGCGGACTTCATCATGCTCGGCTACTGCGGCCTGAAGCCGGCGGTCGCGCCATTCACGATGATGTCCGTCATCGGCACGATCGTCTACTTCGCGTTCTTCCTGCTGATGCCCTGGTACACGCGCATCGACCGGACCAGGCCCGAACCGGCGCGGGTGACGAAGTGAACGCCCTGGCCCGCCTCGCGGCCGCCGCCGCGCTCGCGTTCACCGCCGCGGCGAATGCGGCGACCGCGGGCTGGCCGCTGCAGGACGCGGACACCGACGTCGGCAACCTCGCCTCGCTGCAGCGCGGCGCGCGCAACTTCGTCAACTACTGTCTCGGCTGCCATTCGCTGCAATACATGCGTTACAGCCAGATCGCCGAGGATCTGGCGCTGACCGAAGACCAGCTGCGCGCGAACCTCATGTTCACCGGCATGCGCATCTACGACCCGATGCTGTCCGCGCTGTCGGCGGAGCAGGGCCGGTCGTGGTTCGGCAACGCGCCGCCCGACCTCTCGCTGATCACGCGCAGCCGCGGCCCTGACTACGTGTTCACCTTCCTGGGTTCGTTCTACGAGGATCCGATGCGGCCGGCCGGCGTGAACAATGCGGTGCTGCCGGGCACAGCCATGCTGCACGTGCTTGCGCCGCTGCAGGGCCTGCAGCGCCCACGCTTCGAGACGATCGCCGTGGAGGGCGGCAAGGAGATCCAGCACCTGGTGGGCCTTGAGCCCGGAAACCTGCCCGGCGACTTGCCGGAGGCCGCCTTCGACAGCTTCGTGCGCGACACGGTCGCCTTCCTCGAGTACGTGGCCGAACCCCACCGGGCCAGGCGGGAAGCGCTCGGTGTCTGGGTGATCCTGTTCCTGCTCATGTTCACGGCCTTCGCGTGGTTCCTCTACAAGGAATACTGGAAGGACGTGAAGTGACGCCGAGCAGCCCGCAATGAAGGCCTGAGCCGGTGGCCGCGCCGCAGACGCCCAGGCGGCCCTACCTCGTGCGCGCCATGCACGAGTGGATGACGGCCAACAACCAGACGCCCCACCTCGTGGTCGACGCCGCCTCGCCCGCCGCCGAGGTGCCGCGCGCCTACGTGCGCGACGGGCGCATCACGCTGAATGTCAGCTGGCAGGCGACGCAGGGGCTCAAGCTCGGCAACGAGTGGATCGAGTTCTCGGCGCGCTTCGGCGGCGTTGCGCAGCAAGTTCGCATTCCCGTCACCTCGGTGCTCGGCATCTACGCGCGCGAGACGGGGCAGGGCATGCTGTTCCAAAACGAGGGCGAGTCGCCCCCCCCCGCCGCCGATTCCGGCAACTCCACCGGCACACGGCCGAAACTGCGCGTCATCAAGTAACTGCGCAATCTCGCGCCGGTCGCCGCCCGCGTCGATTCGGGCGCTAGAGGCTGAACGCTCCCCTGATGAGCTTGCAGCGGAGATCGTCGGCGGGACCGCTGACCTCGACGACATCGAAGCGGGCGGGGAGTTTCGCCAACGCCGGTCGGGTGCTGAGCAGGAAGCGTGCGGCGCGGACGATCCGGGCACGCTTGGCATGGGTGATGCTCGCGGCGCCGCCGCCGTAGCGGTCCGAGGCGCGGTAGCGGACTTCGACGATCGCCAGCACCGCGCCGTCTTCAACGACGAGGTCGAGCTCGCCGCCCCTGGCGCGGAAATTCGCGGCGAGGATCCGGCAGCCCCGGCGTTGCAGGTACCGCGCTGCGGCCTCCTCGGCCGCACGGCCGAGCGCCAGGTGCGGCGCCGTGCTCACGGGGCGGGCGCAGCGAGCGGGGCAGGGGGCGGCCAGGGCGCAACGCGCCCGGTGACGATCTGCGCCCAGTCGAGCTCGCGGCGAACGCGGCCGTCGCCATCCAGCGAAAGCCGGCCGGTGGCGCCGGGCAGGTAGCCGACGCCGCTGCGCAGGCGCGGCAGCTCGCTGACCAGCCGGTACGCGTCGTAGCCGAAGGCGTATAGCCGCGTCAGCGGGCCGACACGGCCCGGGAACGCGCGCTCGACCGTCTCGCGCGCGCCGCCCGCGGCGCCCACCGGGTCGAGGATCCACGGCATGTCCGGGAAGATCACCCCGTCGAGGTCCTGGTTGCCCGCGCCGGACGGATCGAAGATGTCGGAGATCGCGTAGGTCGGCAGCGCGCTCGCGTAGTTGAAGCGCAATTGCGTGCGGATCAGGCGGCCATGCACGGGCTGCGCGGCGATGAAGATGAACGCGGCGTCGGGGCGCGGGCTGCTGCCGCGTTGCCCGGTCGTCTGCAGCAGGCGGCGCAGTGTCTCGTTGAAGTCGGCCGTGGACGGCACGTAGTCTGCCCGGTCCACGATGCGCCCGCCCGCGGCCGCGAACTCCTCCGCGAATGCGCCCACGACGCGGCGCCCCCAGTCCGACTGCGGCGCGAGCGTCACGCCGGAGAGCCGGCCGTCCGCCGCGATGCGCCGCGCCGCGAGCCGCGCCTCGTCCTCGGGCGAGAGTGCGAACTGGTAGAAGCGGTCCGGCACCTGCACTCCATCGGGCAGGAAGTTGAGCGCGAGCGTCGTCGCGCGCCCGTCGGCGAGCGACGCGAGCTCAGCGACTTCCTCGCGGGTCAGCGGCCCGACGATAAAATCGCAGCCGTCCGCGAGCGCCTGCAGGTATGCGGACGGCGCGTCACGCTCGGCGACGTCGTAGACGCGGATGCGCGGTCGCCCGGCATTGCTGCCGTCGTAGTAGCCGCCGAGGAAACCGTCGCGCACCGCGCCTCCCGCGGAGGCCGCCCGCCCGGAGAGCGGCAGCAGCAGCGCGACCTGCTGCGGGCGATCGCCGCCCGCGACCGGACGCTCCGCGATGCCTTTCCACAGCAACTCGCTGGCGGGGTGCGACGGGTAGCGGCCTTTCCAGGCCCGCAGGCGGCGCTGCACGCCGAGCGCTCCGGATTGTGCGTCCGCCAGGATGCGTCCGAGCTCGAGCCAGCCGGCGAGCACCGGGTCCGCGCCAGCTGGCGCGCGCGCATTGGCGCCGCGCAGCAGCGCGGACTGAATTCCTCCCACGATCAGCCGCTGGTTCGCCTGCCAGTCGGCGGGGGCGGTGAGCAGCCGCTCGCGCGCCATAAGGGTGGACACCGCGTCCGCCACCTGCAGGCTGCCGAACTGGACGCGCGCACGGGTTGCGAGCATGGTTGCATCGTCGCCGTCGAGCGCCTTCAGGAGCCCGGCAGCGCGCGCCGTATCGCCGCGCGCGAGTGCGACCTCCGCGTCGAGCCGGCGCTGTTCGCGCGCGTCGGCCGCGGCGAGCGGCCGCGTGAGGCCGGCGAGCGCATTCTCCGCAGCGCCTGCGTCGCGCGCCTGCAGCCACTCATTCGCGGCGGCGAGCCAGAGCGCGTTGCCCGTGCCGGCGGCTGCCGCCTGTGCCGCGGCCTCGTAGCTCTTCGCCGCGCCCGCATGGTCTCCCTCGCGCGCGAGGCGCGCGGCGCGTTCTGCCGGGTCGCCGCCCGGGCCCGTCAGGTGGGTCGCCTGGCAGCCGGCGGCCAGTGTCGCCACGAGCAGGGCGGCGAGGGCATTCCTGACGTTGCGGAGTTTCGCTTGCATCGGCAGCGGCCCTTGGCGAGGATCGTCCCGCCGCGACACTGCGGTAGTGGCAGCTGCGGTCGGGAGACCATCTTATAGTGCCGGGGACGGGCGTGCTCTACGTCGTCGCGACGCCGATCGGCAACCTCGGCGACATTTCTGCGCGAGCACGCGAAATTCTCGCGGCGGCCTCCGCGGTGGCAGCCGAGGACACGCGCCACAGCGGGCGGTTGCTGCGCGAGCTCGGACTCGAACGGCCACTCCTTTCGCTGCACGAGCACAACGAGCGCGCGCGGGTCGCCGAGCTCGTCGCACGTCTGCAGCGGGGAGAAAACATCGCGCTCGTGTCGGACGCGGGCACGCCGCTGCTCAGCGATCCGGGTTACCTGCTCGTGGCGGCGGCGGTCGCGGCGGGGATCGCCGTCACGCCGGTACCGGGGCCCAATGCGGTGATCGCGGCGCTCTCGGCGTCGGGGCTGCCCTGCGACCGGTTCTGCTTCGAGGGTTTCCTGCCCGCGCGTGCCGCGGCGCGCAGGCAGCGCCTCGCCGAGCTCGCCGCCGAGCCGCGCACGCTGGTGCTGTACGAGGCGCCGCACCGGATAGCGCAATGCCTCGAGGATCTCGCGGGAGCCTGCGGCGGCGAGCGCCGCGCGTGCGTCGCGCGCGAGCTCACCAAGCGCTTCGAGACCTTTTATCGCGGCACGCTCGCAGAACTCGCCGCGCAGGCTCGCTCGGACGCGGATCTCGCGCGTGGCGAGTCGGTGATCCTGGTCGCGGGCGCGCCTGCGGCGGAGCCCGGTGCCGGTCTGCTCGATGCGACGCTCAGGGTGCTGCTGCGGCACCTGCCCCCGTCCGCGGCGGCGGCCGCGGCGGCGAGCCTCACCGGCGTGCGGCGCGCCGACGCCTACGCGCGCGCGCTCGCGCTCGCCAGGGACGTGCCGCCCGGTACGACTTGAGGTGGGGTCCGCAAGGCACTATGGTGTGCGCGGGAGTCGGCCAGGCAATCGCTGCGCCCGCGAGGGCGTGGAGGAAAGTCCGGGCTCCATAGGGTGCGGCGCCAGGTAACGCCTGGGGGGCGCGAGCCCACGGAAAGTGCAACAGAAAACACACCGCCCAAGCGCGCGAGCGCGACGGCAAGGGTGAAATGGTGCGGTAAGAGCGCACCGCGTCGACGGCAACGGCGACGGCACGGCAAACCCCGCCCGGAGCAAGGCCAAATAGGGAAGCAGGCGGCGCAAGCCGCAGCGCGCGGCCCGCGCGTGCTTCCGGGTAGGCCGCTCGAGGTGCGCGGTGACGCGCATCCCAGAAGAATGATTGCCCACGACAGAACCCGGCTTACCGGCCGACTCCCGCCTTTTTCCCCACCCTGAACAAAAAACAGGTACCTCCTGACAAGTCGCTGTAGAAACGGCGCGTAAGCCCCTGATTTTTGAATCACTGGCCTCGGTCACCATGGGCCTCGACCGCTTGCGCTAAGTGACTGACGCGTCACGAAATTTCTCGGTCCGACCGGTTGACCCTGCCAATTCGCATGCCTATAGTGGCAGCAAGTGGGAGAAAGTGGGAGGAAATGGGACAACGTCCCGTTTCAATTCGTGTTTCGCGGTGCAACAAAGGTGACCTTGGACGCCAAGGGCCGGATGGTCATTCCCACCCGGTACCGCGAGCGCCTGCAGGAACGCGGCGACGCCCGGCTGGTGGTCACCATCGACCGCGACCAATGCCTGCTCATCTACCCGCTGCCTGACTGGGAAGAGATCGAGCGCAAGTTGATGAGCCTGCCGACGCTGGACGAGCACACCCGCCGCCTGCAACGGCTGCTGGTCGGTCACGCCACCGACGTCGAGCTCGACGGCCACGGACGGCTGTTGCTGCCGCAGGAGTTGCGCAAGTTCGCGAACCTGGATCGCGCGGCCTGGCTGATCGGCCAGGGCCGGCGCTTCGAATTGTGGAACGAACAGCGCTGGGACGAGCGTCGCGAGCAGTGGCTGAACGGCGAGGAATGGCCGGGGTCGCTGTCGGCGGAGCTGGGTTCTCTTTCGCTGTGACGGAGGCGCTGTGCGCGGAATCTCCCGGCGGGGAACACGCGCCGGTGCTCCGCAATGCGGCAATTGAGGCGCTCGCGATCCGGTCCGACGGCTGCTACGTGGATGCGACATTCGGTCGCGGTGGCCATGCCGGGGAGATCCTCGGCCGGCTCGGTGAAGAGGGGAAACTGGTTGTCTTCGATCGCGATCCCGAGGCTGCGGCCGCTGCCGCCGTGCTGTTCGACGCGGACCCGCGCGTACGTTTCGTGCGCGCGCGGTTCTCACGGCTCCTGCAACACATTCAGCCCGCGAGCGCCGACGGCGTCCTGTTCGATCTCGGCGTCTCCTCGCCGCAGCTCGACGAGGCGCGCCGCGGCTTCAGCTTCCTGCGCGACGGCCCGCTTGACATGCGCATGGACCCGGATGAGGGCGCGAGCGCAGCCGACTTCCTCGCGCGCGCGGACGAGCGGGAGATCGCCGGCGTGATCGCCCGGCTCGGCGAGGAACGGCATGCGAAGCGCATCGCGCACGCGATCGTCGCCGCGCGCGGGTCGGGTCCGATCGCGACCACGGGCCGGCTGGCGGGCATCGTCGCGGCGGCCGTGCCCGGCCGCGAGGCGGGTCGCCACCCGGCGACCCGTACGTTCCAGGCGTTGCGCATCCACGTGAACGACGAACTCGGCGAGTTCGAGCGGGCGCTGCCGCAGGCAGTCGCGGCGCTGAAACCGCGCGGCCGCCTGGTCGTGATCAGCTTCCATTCGCTCGAGGACCGGATCGTCAAGCGCTTCCTGCGCTCGGGTTCACGCGCGGACCCGGCCTGGGCGGGGCTGCCGGAGATGCCGGCGGTCGCGCGGCCGCGCCTGCGGCTGGTCGGTCGCGCGACCTTCGCCGACGAAGCGGAAATCGCGCGCAATCCGCGCGCGCGCAGCGCCGTCATGCGCGTCGCCGAGAGACTGCGCGAATGAGCCGCCGCTGGAGGCAGATCGCCCTGCCGGTGCTGTGGCTCGCGGTGCTCGCATCCGCGGTCGCCGCGGTACGTGCCCGCCACGAGTCGCGCCTGCTGTTCGTCGAGCTCGAGCGGCTTTCGGCCGAGCGCGATGCGCTCAACATCGTTTGGGGCCAGTATCAGCTCGAGCAGGGCTCGTGGTCGAATCCCGCGATCGTCGAGCGCGTGGCCGCGGACCGTCGCGAGATGGTGTTCCCGCGGCCGGACGAAGTCGAGATCCTCGCGCAATGAGGCGGCGCGACGGCGAGATCGAGTTCGACGCCCTGCAGTTCCGCGGCCGTGCGCGCTTCCTCGCGGCAGCGCTCACTGTCGTCTCGCTGGTGCTGGTCGGCCGCGCGGTCCAGCTTCAGGTCCTCGACCGCGAGTTCATCGAGCGGCAGGCGGACAAGCGTCACGCGCGCACGGCGCCGATCATCGCGCACCGCGGCGCGATCCAGGACCGCTTCGGCGAGCCGCTCGCGGCCAGCTCGCCGGTCGAGAGCGTCTGGGTCAACCCGCCGGAGTTCGCGGAAGCGGGCGAGGGAATCCCGAAGCTCGCGCGCGCCCTCGGCATCAACCGCCAGTGGCTCGAGCAGCGCGTTACGAGCAACCTCGACCGCGAGTTCCTGTACGTCGAGCGCCACGTCGATCCCGTCAGGAAGGAGGCGGTGCGCAAGCTCACGCTGCCCGGCGTTTATTTCCAGCGCGAGTACAAGCGCTTCTACCCGAACGCGGAAGTCACCGGACACCTGCTCGGCTTCACCAGCCTCGACGAAGAGGGGCAGGAAGGCCTCGAGCTCGCCTTCGACCGCACGCTCAAGGGCGTCAACGGCGAGAAGCGCGTGCTGCAGGACGGGCGCGGGCGCGTGATCCAGAACGTCGAGGTCGTGCAGGCTCCATCCCAGGGCCAGGACCTCGTCACCAGCATCGACCTGCGGGTGCAGTACCTCGCCTACCGCGAACTGAAGGCCGCGATGCGCCAGCACCGCGCGCGCGCCGGCACCGTCATCGTGCTCGATGTCGCGACCGGCGAAGTGCTGGCGATGGTCAACCAGCCGGCCTTCAACCCGAACGACCGCGGGCAGTACGAGGTCGCGCGCTACCGTAACCGCGCGGTCACCGACATCTTCGAGCCCGGTTCGAGCATCAAGCCGTTCGTGGTCGCGGCGGCGCTTGCCTCGGGCCGCTACCGCGCGAACACAACGATCGACGCGACGCCGTTCCGGGTCGGCACGTTGACCGTACGCGACAAGCACGACCTCGGCACGATCGACGTCGGCCAGGTCCTCGCGCGCTCGAGCAACGTGGGCATGGCGAAGATCGCGCTCTCCCTCGACCGCAGCCACATCCACTCGACGCTGCGCGCGCTCGGATTCGGCGAGGTGACCGCGAGCGGGTTCCCTGGCGAATCCGCCGGCCTCCTGACCGGCGCCGGCACCTGGCGGCCGGTCAACGTCGCGACGATATCCTACGGCTACGGCCTTTCGGTGACGCCGCTGCAGCTCGCGCAGGCCTACGCGACGATCGGCGCCTTCGGCGTGCACCGGCCGGTCACATTCCGACGTGTTGACGGGCCGGTCGCGGGCGAGCGCGTGCTGCCGGCGAGCGTCGCACGCGACCTGATCGGCCTGCTCGAGGAAGCGGTGACCCCGGCCGGCACCGGCTCCAAGGCTGCGGTCGCCGGCTACCGCGTCGCGGGCAAGACCGGCACGGCGTGGAAAGCGGTGTCCGGCGGCTACTCGACGGACCGCTACCTGTCCGTGTTCGCGGGTGTCGTGCCCGCGACCGCGCCGCGCCTCGCGGTCGTCGTCATGGTGGACGAGCCGCAGGGCAGCCTGTATTACGGCGGCGACGTCGCCGCGCCCGTGTTCTCGGCAGTGACGTCGGGCGCGCTGCGCCTGATGACGGTCGCGCCGGACGACCTCGCGCGCGTCACGCCGCTCGCGGCCGCGGAGGAGGGGCTGTGACCGCGCGCCTCGCCCTCGACGAGCTGCTGTCGGGCGTCGCAGCGGCGCCCCGCCTGCCGATCACCGGGCTCACGCTCGACTCGCGCGCGGTCGCGCTCGGCGACGCCTTCGTCGCGCTCGCCGGCACGCGCAGTCACGGCCTCGACCATGCGGGCGAGGCGATCGCGCGCGGCGCACCGGCCGTGCTGTGGGACCCGGCCGAGCGGCGCGAGCCCGGCAGCGCCGGCGCGCAGGTGCCGTTCGTGGCGGTGCAGGGCCTCCGCGACCGACTGGGTGCCATCGCCGACCGCTTCTACGGCATGCCTTCGTCGCGTCTCACCGTCGCAGGCGTGACCGGCACCAACGGCAAGACGACCTGCGCGTGGCTGCTCGCTTCGGCCGTGGAGCGCCTCGCGCGCCGCGGTGCCTACCTCGGCACGCTGGGCGCGGGCTTCCCGCCTGCTGTCGAGGGCGCGCCCCTGACGACGCCAGACGTCATCACGCTGCACCGCCAGCTGCGCGCGTTCGCCGATGCGGGCGCGACCCACGTCGCCATGGAGGTCTCCTCGCACGCGCTCGACCAGCGGCGCGTCGACGGCGTGCGCATGCGGGTCGCGGCGTTCTGCAACCTTACGCGCGACCACCTCGACTACCACGGGTCGATGGAACGCTACGCCGAGGCGAAGCGGCGCCTGTTCGCGATGCCGGGCCTCGAGCACGCGGTGATCAATGTCGGCGATCCGGTCGGGTCGCGTTTCGCCGCTGCGCTCGCGCCCGGCGTCGAACTGACTGCGGTGGCGGTCGGCGGCGAGGCGCCCGCAGCGCAGCGCTTCGTCCACGTACGTCGCGTGATCGCCTCGCAAGGCGGTCTCGAGCTCGAGATCCAGGGCCACTTCGGCGTGCGCCGCCTGCGCTCGCGGCTGCTCGGTGATTTCAACGCGGAAAATCTTGCAGTCACGCTCGCTGCACTCGCTGCCTGGCAGTTCGACGTCGATGCCGCACTCGCCGCGCTCGGCGAGTGCACCGCACCCCCGGGTCGCATGGAAAGCTACCGGATGCCGAACGGGGCGCTCGCGGTGGTTGACTACGCGCATACGCCGGACGCGCTCGCGAAGGCGCTCGCGGCGGTACGTGCGCACGCGCGCGGCCGCGTGTCGGTGGTTTTCGGCTGCGGCGGCGAGCGCGATCCCGGCAAGCGGCCGCTCATGGGCGAAGTCGCCGAGCGCCTGGCGGACCGCGTGGTGGTGACCGACGACAACCCGCGCGGCGAGGATGCGGACGGCATCGTCGCAATGATCCTGCGCGGCATGCGCCGCCCGGGAGACGCGCTCATCGAGCGGGAGCGCGGGCGCGCGATCGGCGCGGCCCTCGCCGGGGCGCGCGCCGGCGATGCGGTGCTGATCGCCGGCAAGGGCCACGAGGACTACCAGCTGGTCGGCGACGAGCGGCGCCGCTTCAGCGACCGTGAGTGCCTGGCTGCGCACCTCGGTGCCGCACGATGAAGGGCCGGATGTCGGAAGTCGCGGCAGCGACCGGGGGGCGCCTCCACGGCGAGGACGCAGCGTTCGCCGGCGTCGGGATCGATACGCGCACCCTCGAGCCGGGCATGCTGTTCGTCGCGCTGCGCGGCGAGCGTTTCGACGGGCACGACTTCCTCGACGCCGCCCGCACGCGTGGCGCGGCCGGCGCCCTGGTCGCGCGGCCTGCCGCGCTGCCGCTGCCGCAGGTCGTGGTGCGCGACACGCAGGCCGCGCTTTCCGCGCTGGCCGCGGCCTGGCGCGCCAGGAGCGGCGCGCTGGTGATTGGCGTCGGCGGCAGCAACGGCAAGACGACCAGCAAGGAGATGCTCGCTGCCATCCTCTCGGGCCACGGCCCGACGCTCGCGACGCGCGGCAACCTCAATAACCATATAGGCGTCCCGCTGACGCTACTCGGCCTCGCGCCCGCACACCGCTACGCCGTGATCGAGATGGGCGCAAACCACCCGGGCGAGATCGCCGCGCTCGCGGCGCTCGCGAAACCCGCCATCGCGCTCGTGACCAACGCCGGCGACGAACACCTCGAGGGTTTCGGCGACCTCGCCGGCGTCGCGCGCGCCGAGGGCGAGATGTTCGCCGCGCTCGGTGCGGACGGGATCGCCGTCGTCAATGCCGACGACCCGTTCTGCGAGTTGTGGCTGACCATGGCGCCGCGCGGCGCGCGCATCGTGCGCTTCGGGATCGACGCGCCCGCCGACGTGCGCGCCCAGGCGATCGCCGGCCAGATCGAGGCCGGCGGGTTCGTCACCGCGTTCGTGTTGTCGGTGGCGGGCGAACAGGCGCGCGTCAAGCTGCCGCTCGCGGGCCGCCACAACGTGTCGAACGCGCTCGGCGCAGCCGCGGCCGCACATGCGGCCGGCGTCCCGCTGCCGGCCATCGTCGCGGGTCTCGAGAAGATGCGCCCGGTGGCGGGTCGCCTGCAGCTGAAGACAGGGCTGCGCGGATCCTGGCTGATCGACGACTCCTACAACGCCAACCCGAGCTCGGTGCGCGCCGGCATCGACGTGCTGTGCGCGCTGCCGGGAGAGCACTGGCTGGTGCTCGGCGAGATGGCCGAGCTCGGGGCGGGGACCGTCGCGAGCCACGCCGGGGTCGGCGACTACGCACGCCGCGCGGGCATCACGCGTCTGTTCGCGGTCGGCGCCGCGGCCCGCCACGCGGTGGATGCGTTCGGTGCGCGCGCGACCTGGTACGAGGACCCGGCGCGCCTCGGTGACGCGCTCGCGGCAAGCCTCGAGCCCGGCGTCACCGCGCTCGTGAAGGGCTCACGCATCAACTGCCTGGAACGCGTCGTGGAGCGGCTTGCAACCGCTCTGCCCGCAGCCGGCAACGGGAACTGAGGGAGCAGCATGCTGCCCGAACTGTTCGACTGGCTGGCGGGGTACTACGGCGGGTTCCGCGTATTTCAGTACCTGACGCTGCGCGCGATCCTGGCCGCGCTCACCGCGCTCACGATCGCCCTGTTCGTCGGGCCGTCAATGATCCGCATGCTCGTGGCACGCCAGATCGGCCAGGTGGTGCGCGACGACGGCCCGGGCTCGCACCTCGGCAAGAAGGGCACACCGACCATGGGCGGTGCGCTGATCCTGGTCGCGGTGGGCGCGGGCACGCTCCTGTGGGCGGACCTCGACAACCGCTTCGTGTGGATTGCGCTCTCGGTCACGCTCGCCTTTGGCCTGATCGGCTTCTACGACGACTACCTGAAGCTGGTGGTGCGCGACCCGCGCGGGCTGGCGGCGCGCTGGAAATACCTGTGGCAGTCGCTCGCCGGCCTGGCCGCGGCGCTCGCGCTCTGGCAGACCGCCGAGACTGCCGCGGAAACCGCGCTCTACGTGCCGTTCTTCAAGGCGTTCGCGCTGCCGATGAGCGCCGCCGCATTCGTCGCGCTGACCTACTTCGTGATCGTCGGCTCGAGCAATGCGGTCAACCTGACCGACGGCCTCGACGGGCTGGCAGTCATGCCGTGCGTGATGGTCGCGGGCGGCCTCGGCGTGTTCGCCTACGTCACCGGTCACGTCAACTTCTCCGCCTACCTGCAGATCCCGAGCGTGCCGGGCGCCGGGGAGATGCTGATCTTCTGCGCCACCATCGTCGGCGCCGGGCTCGGGTTCCTGTGGTTCAACACCTACCCGGCGCAGGTATTCATGGGCGACATCGGCGCGCTCGCGCTCGGCGCGGCGCTCGGGGTCGTGGCCGTGATCGTGCGCCAGGAAATCGTGCTCGCGATCATGGGCGGCCTGTTCGTGCTCGAGACGGTCTCCGTCATCCTGCAGGTGGCCTCGTTCCGCCTGCGCGGCAAGCGCATCTTCCGGATGGCGCCGATCCACCACCACTACGAGCTGAAGGGCTGGGCGGAGCCCAAGGTCATCGTCCGCTTCTGGATCATCTCCTTCATGCTGGTCCTGGTCGGGCTGGCCACGCTGAAGCTCCGTTGATGCGTGAAGCCACCGGCAGTCCCCGCAGCGTGATCGTCGGCCTCGGCCGGACCGGCCTCTCGGCCGCCCGGCACCTGGCCGCGCGCGGGCATCGGCTGGTCGTCACCGACTCGCGCGCCGAACCGCCGGGGCTCGCCGACTTGCGGCGCTTCGTGCCGCAGGCGGCGACGGCGCTCGGCGGCTTCGATCCGGCGGTGCTCGAGGGCGCGGACCAGATCGTGGTCTCGCCGGGCGTTTCGCTCGGCGAGCCGCTGCTGCGCCTCGCCGCCGCGCGCGGACTCGACCTCGTGGGCGACATCGAGCTGTTCGCGCGCGAGGCGGGCGGCCGCGTGCTCGGCATCACCGGCACCAATGGCAAGAGCACGGTCACGACGCTGGTGGGCGAATTCGCAAAGGCCGCGGGGATCGCCGTTCGGGTCGGCGGCAATCTCGGCGAGCCGGCGCTCGACCTGCTCGAGGGACCGCCCGCCGCCATGTACGTGCTCGAGCTGTCCTCGTACCAGCTCGAGACCACCCACTCGCTGCAGCTCGAAGCGGCGGCCGTGCTCAATGTCACGCCGGATCACCTTGACCGCTACGCGGGCGTCGCCGAGTACGCGGCCGCGAAGGCGCGCATCTTCGAGCGCGCGGCGACCGCGGTCGTGAACCTCGACGACGCGCTGGTGGTGCGCATGCCGCGGCCGGGCCAGCGCCGGGTCGGCTTCAGCCTCACGCGCGGCGACGCCGACTTCCGCCTGCTGTCGCGGGGTGGCGAGGAGTGGCTGGCCGAGGCCGGGCAGGCGCTGCTGCCGCGCTCGGCGTTGCGCCTGCCGGGCCGGCACAACGCGGCGAACGCGCTCGCGGCGCTCGCGGTCGGCAGCGTGGCGGGGCTGCCGCGCGCGACCATGACCGGCGTGCTGTGCCGTTTCGGCGGCCTGCCGCACCGTGCCCAGCACGTCCTCGACCGGCAGGGCGTGGCGTGGATCGACGATTCCAAGGGTACCAACGTCGGCGCGACGACCGCGGCGATCGCCGGTCTCGACGGTCCGCTGGTGCTGATCGCCGGCGGCGAGGGCAAGGGCCAGGACTTCGTGCCGCTCGGCGCGGCCTGCCGCGACAAAGTCAGGCACGCGGTGCTGATCGGGCGCGACGCGGCGCTGCTCGCGGCCGCGCTCGCGAATTCCTGCGCCGTGACCTTGGCCGGCTCGATGGACGAGGCGGTTGGCGCCGCGGCCGCGCTCGCGCAGCCGGGCGACACGGTGCTGCTGTCCCCGGCCTGCGCGAGCTTTGACATGTTCCGCGACTATGCCGAGCGCGGCGACGCCTTCGCCGCCGCCGCGCGGGCGCTGCCGGCATGAGCATGAGCGCCGCATTGCAGTTCTCGCGCTCGGCGGGCCGCCAGCAGCGCCTCGCGATCGACGCGGTGATCGTCACCGCGGTATTCGGCCTGCTGCTGGTCGGGCTGGTCATGGTGACTTCCGCCTCTCTCACCGTCAGCGAGCGCAACGGCGTCGAGCCGTTCTTCTACTTCCAGCGCCAGTTCCTGTCGGTCGTGCCCGGCTGCACGCTCGCGACCGCCGTGCTCGCCGTGCCGATCGCCGCCTGGAGGCGCCTTGCGCCCTGGCTGCTGATCGCGAGCTGCGCGCTGCTCGTCATCGTGCTGGTGCCGGGCATCGGCCACGAGGTCAACGGCAGCCGCCGCTGGATCCGCCTCGGACCGCTCAACCTGCAGCCGTCCGAGCTCGCGCGCTGGCTGCTGGTCACCTACATCGCAATCTTCGCCGTGCGCCACCAGACCGAGCTGCGGGCCTCGGCGCAGGGTTTCTGGAAGCCGCTCGCCGTGCTGGGGCTGGCCGCGGTGTTGCTGCTCGCCGAGCCCGATTTCGGCGCCGCGGTCGTGCTGTGCGTCACCGGCACGGCCGTGCTGTTCGTCGCCGGCGCACGGATGCGCGACTTTCTCCTGGTGTGCGGCGTGGGCGCCGCGGGCGTCGCTGCGCTCGCGGTGCTCAGCCCGTACCGCCTGAAACGCATACTCGCCTTCCTCGATCCTTGGTCGGATCCGTTCGACAGCGGTTTCCAGCTGACCCAGTCGCTGATCGCAGTGGGCCGCGGGGAATGGTTCGGCGTCGGCCTCGGATCGAGCATCCAGAAACTCTTCTACCTGCCGGAGGCGCACACCGACTTCGTATTTGCGGTGCTGGCCGAGGAATTCGGCCTGGTGGGCGTGCTCGTGGTCGTGCTCGGCTTTCTGGTGATCGTGCTGCGCAGCCTGCGCCTCTCGCGGCTCGCTGCCGACGCCGGCATGCCGCTGCACGCCTGCCTCGCCGCCGGGTTCGGCGTGTGGATCGGGCTGCAGGCGTTCCTGAACATCGGCGTCAACTTGGGGCTCCTGCCCACCAAGGGCCTCACGCTGCCGCTCCTGTCGTACGGCCGCTCGAGCATGCTGGTGACGCTCGCGTGGGTCGGCATGCTGCTGCGCGTCCACCACGAGGTCGCCGTGTCCGGCAAGAGTGCGCTCCCGCCCGAGGGGCGGGCGCAGTGAGCCGCCCGGTCATGATCATGGCGGGCGGCACCGGCGGTCACGTGTTTCCGGCACTCGCGATTGCGGGCGAGCTCTCGCGCGTGCGCGAGATCGTCTGGCTCGGGACCGAGCGCGGCATCGAAGCGCGACTCGTGCCGGCTGCCGGCTATGCGACGGAGTGGATCGAGGTCGAAGGGCTGCGCGGCAAGGGCATCGGCCGCTGGCTCGGCGCCCCGGTCCGCCTGCTGCGCGCGGTCGCCCAGGCGCGGCGCGCGCTGCGCCGCCGGCAGCCCGGCGTGGTGCTCGGCCTTGGCGGTTTCGCCTCCGGGCCGGGCGGCATCGCCGCCTGGCTTGCGGGCACGCCGCTCGTGATCCACGAGCAGAACGCCGTCGCCGGGCTCACCAACCGCTGGCTCGCGCACCTGGCCACGCAGGTTGCGGAGGGCTTCCCTGGCAGCTTCCCGGCCGGCCAGGGTGCGCGCTACGTCGGCAACCCGGTACGGCCGGAGATCACGGCGCTGCCGCCGCCGCGCCAGCGTTTCGAAACGCGCACCGGCCCCGCGCGGCTGTTCGTGTTCGGCGGCAGCCAGGGCGCATCGGCGCTGAACCGGCTCGTGCCTGCAGCCATCGCGCTGCTGCCCGAGTCGTGGCGGCCGCAGGTGCTGCACCAGACGGGCGCCACGGACCGCGAGGCCACCGAGGCCGCGTATCGCGCCGCCGGCGTGCAGGCGGACGTGCGCGCGTTCATCGACGACATGGCGGCCGCGTACGGCGAGGCGGACCTGGTCGTGTCGCGCGCCGGCGCGCTCACCGTCGCCGAGCTGGCCGCCGCCGGCGTCGGCGCGATCCTCGTGCCATTTCCCGCGGCGGTCGACGACCACCAGACCCAGAACGCCGAGTGGCTCGGCCGGGTCAGCGCCGCGCAGGTCGTTTCGGAAGCAGGGCTCACCGCACCCGAGCTCGCGAACCGGTTGGCGACGCTGCTCGGCAACGGGCGCTCGCGCCTGCTCGCGATGGCCGAGACCGCCCGCGCCCAGGCGCAGCCGGAAGCCGCGCGCCGCATGGCCGAGCTCTGCCTGCTGGCGGAAGGGAGGAACCGGTGAGCGACCGCATGCGCCGTGTCGGCCTCATCCACCTGATCGGCATCGGCGGCGCCGGCATGGGCGGCATCGCCGAAGTGCTGGTCAACCTCGGCTACGCCATGCAGGGTTCGGACCTGCGCGCGAACGCGGTCACCGCACGGCTCGCGGCGATGGGCGTCGGCATCTTCATCGGGCATGACGCCGCGCAGGTCGCGGGCGCGAGCGTCGTGGTCGTGTCCACTGCCGTCGCCGCGGACAACCCGGAGCTCCTGGCGGCGCAGGCGGCGCGCATCCCGGTGGTGCGCCGCGCCGAGATGCTCGGCGAGCTCATGCGCTTCCGCCAGGGCATTGCGGTCGCCGGCACGCACGGCAAGACGACGACCACGAGCCTGGTCGCCTCGGTCCTCGCCGAGGGTGGGCTCGACCCGACATTCGTCATCGGCGGGCTGCTGAAGAGCACCGGCAGCAACGCGAAGCTCGGAACCAGCCGCTACCTGGTCGCGGAGGCGGACGAGAGCGACGCCTCGTTCCTGCACCTGCAGCCGGTGATCGCGATCGTCACCAACATCGACAACGATCACCTCGGCACGCACGGCGGCGACTTCGAGAAGCTCAAGCAGAGCTTCGTCGAGTTCCTGCACAACCTGCCGTTCTACGGCCTCGCGGTGATGTGCAGCGACGACGAGGTGGTGCGCGGAATCCTGCCCCAGGTCGGCCGACCGACCGTGCGCTACGGTCTCGGCGAGGAAGCCGATGTGCGCGCTTCCGGGCTCGCACGCGAGGGCGGCACGACGCGCTTCGAGGTGACTCGCGCCGGCCGCGACCCGCTGCCGGTCGCGCTCAACCTGCCGGGACTGCACAACGTGCGCAACGCCCTGGCGGCGATCGCCGTCGCGACCGAGCTCGAGGTCGACGACGCGGCGATCCAGCGCGCGCTCGCCGGATTCCAGGGGATCGGCCGGCGGCTCGAGGTGATCGGCGAGGTCGCGACGCGTGCCGGCCGCGTGACGCTGGTCGACGACTACGGCCACCACCCGACCGAAATCGAGGCGACCATCGACGCCGTGCGCCAGGCCTGGCCGGGACGCCGCCTGGTGCTCGCGTTCCAGCCGCACCGCTATACGCGTACGCGCGACCTGATCGACGACTTCGGCCGCGCATTGTCGGCCGCCGACGCGCTGCTCGTGACCGAGATCTACGCCGCGGGCGAGGAGCCGATCGCGAATGCCGACGGGCGCGCGATCTGCCGCGCGGTGCGCGGCCGCGGCCGGCTCGAGCCGGTGTTCGTCGAGGACGTGCGCGAGCTGCACCGGGCGCTCGCCGGCGTGATCGCCGACCGCGACATCGTGCTGACCATGGGCGCGGGCAGCATTGGCACCATCGCGCACAAACTGGCGGCGCGCCTCGGCGTGACCAGCGCGAGGGCCAGGCGATGAGCGGGCTCGCGATCGCCGGCGAATTCATGGACCGCGTGCAGCGCGACGAGCCGATGTCGCGGCACACGTCCTGGCACGTCGGCGGGCCGGCCGACGCCTGGTTCTCGCCGCGCGACGTCGAGGACCTGTCGGCATTCCTGCGTGCGCTGCCGGCCGAAGTGCCGGTCACCTGGGTCGGGCTCGGCAGCAACCTGCTGGTGCGCGATGGCGGCATCCGCGGCGTCGTGATCTCGGTGCACGGGATCCTGAACGCGCTCGAGCGCGTGGACGACACGCAGGTGCGCGCCGAGGCCGGCGTGCCGTGCGCGCGGCTCGGGCGGCAGTGCGCGAAGTGGCGGCTCGGGCCCGCGGACTTCTTCGCCGGCATCCCGGGTACCGTCGGCGGCGCGTTGGCGATGAATGCCGGCGCCTGGGGCGGCGAGACCTGGCCGCACGTCGTCGCGGTCGAGACCATCGACCGCGCGGGCGAACGGCACCGCCGCGCGGCCGCCGCGTACCGCTACGGCTACCGCAGCGTCACCCCGCCGGCACCGGGTGAGTGGTACCTGGCGGCGACATTCCGCTTCGAGGCGCGGCCCGACGCGAGCACCGACTCCATCAGGCGCCTGCTCGAGAAGCGCCATGCGAGCCAGCCGATCGGCGCGTGGAGCTGTGGTTCGGTGTTCACCAATCCGCCGGGTGGCCACGCGGCCGAATTGATCGAGCGCGCCGGGCTCAAGGGATTCCGGATCGGCGGCGCAGCGGTCTCCGAGAAGCACGCGAACTTCATCCTGAACGAGGGCGAGGCGACGGCGGCGGATCTCGAGGCGCTGGTGCGGCACGTGCAGGCGACGGTCGAGCGTGTGCACGGCGTCCGGCTCGTTCCGGAAGTCCGCGTCATCGGGGAGGCCGCATGAACGTGCGCGATTACTGCGTGCGTGCGAGCGCGGCGGGACGCCCCTCGCTCGCTCAGGGCGGCGACCGCATTCGCTCGCTCGGGGGTCCCGCCGCGCTCGCACGCACGCGATACGCCGCAGCGCGTCCCGGCGCGTGCCGGCCGGCCGGGTGGCCGGAGGGTGCGCGATGAGCCGGCTGCGGGCAACGGGCGTGGAATTCCGGCGCGTCACGAGCGCGGCCGAGTTCGGTCGCGTCGCCGTGCTGCAGGGCGGCGACTCGGCCGAGCGCGAGATCTCGCTGCTGACCGGGAAGGCAGTGACCGAGGCGCTCGCCGCGCGCGGCATCGAGGCCACGCCATTCGATCCGGCCGAGCGTGCGCTCGGCGAGCTCGTGACCGAGGGCTTCGAGCGCGCGTTCGTCGCGCTGCACGGCCCGGGCGGCGAGGACGGCGCACTGCAGGGCGCGCTCGAATGGCAGGGCCTGCCGTACACCGGCAGCGGCGTGCTCGGCTCCGCGGTCGGCATGGACAAGCTGCGCACTAAGCGGCTGGCGCAGGCCGCAGGCGTCGCGACCCCGCCATGGATCGAGCTCACGGGCGCCGCCGACTTCGAGCGCGCGGTGGCCGATCTCGGACTGCCGCTCGCGGTGAAACCCGCGACCCAGGGCTCCAGCGTCGGCATGAGCCGCGTCGTGAGCGCCGCCGACCTGCCAGCCGCCTGGCGGGCTGCGTCGGCGCTCGACCCGGTGGTGATCGCCGAGCGCTGGATCACCGGCGGCGAATTCACTGTCGGCGTGCTGCAGGGCGAGGCGCTGCCGGCGATCCGGATCGAGACGCCGCGGGACTTCTACGACTACCAGGCGAAGTACTTCGCCGACGATACGCGCTACCTGATCCCCTGCGGTCTGCCGCCGGCCGCGGAGGCGGCCCTGCAGGGCGCGGCGCTCGCGACCTTCGCCGCGACCGGTGCCTCGGGCTGGGGGCGAGTCGACTTCGTGACTGCCGAAGACGGTCGCGCGCTCCTGCTCGAGATCAATACCGTGCCTGGCATGACCAGTCACAGCCTCGTGCCGATGGCTGCGCGCGCCGCAGGCATCGACTTCGAGGATCTCTGCTGGCGGATCCTCGAGACCAGCTTCGCACGGGAAAGGGCCTAGCCATGAGATTCCTGCGCAGGCGCAACCGGAGGAAGAAAGCGGGCGGCGCACGCTTCGAATGGCCAAAGCTGGAATGGCCGCGCCTGGGCCGCGTCGCCGGCATGCTCGCCGCGCTCGCCGCGCTTGGCGTGCTGCTGGCCGTCAGGCTCGACCAGCCGGTGCGCAGCATCGTGATCGACGGCCCGTTCCAGCGGGTCGCGGCGGTCGAGGTCCAGCAAGCCGCGGTCGGCGCGCTGCGAGGCGGCATCGTCAGCGCGGATCTCGACCGGCTGCGCAAGTCGGTGGAGGCGCTCGCCTGGGTGGACCGCGCGCGGGTGCAGCGGCTGTGGCCGGACCGCATCCGGATCGAGATCGTGGAGCAGCAGGCGGCCGCCCGCTGGGGCGACGACGGGCTGCTCAACACGCGCGGTGAATTGTTCGCGAGCGGCGTCCGGCTGGTGCCGCCGGAGCTGCCGCGCCTGGACGGGCCGCAGGGCGCGGAAGGGCAGGTTGCACAGCGCTACCTCGCGATCCAGGACCGGCTGAGCCCGCTCGGATTCCAGATCGCAGCGCTGCGCCTCGATGCGCGCGGCGCCTGGGAGTTCGACCTTTCGGCCGGCGTGACCGTGCGGCTCGGCCGCCGCCAGGTCGACGAGCGCATGGACCGCTTCGTGCAGTTCGGCGCGCCCGTGATCTCGGGCCGGTCGGCAGAAGTCCGCTACGTGGACATGCGCTATTCGAATGGCTTCGCGATCGGCTGGCGCGGCAAGCGCCCGCAGGGTCCCGCGCGGCCGGCGTTCGTGGCCCACCAGCCGCAGGGAGAGCCGGGAATCGATGGCTAAGCGCTCCGACCGCAACCTGATCGTGGGCCTCGACATCGGCACGTCGAAGGTCGTGGCCCTGGTCGGCGAGATGCACGCCGACGGCAGCCTCGAGGTCATCGGCCTCGGCTCGCATCCCTCGCGCGGCCTGAAGAAGGGCGTGGTCGTGAACATCGACTCGACCGTCCAGTCGATCCAGCGCGCGGTCGAGGAGGCCGAGCTCATGGCCGGGGTCGAGATCCGCAGCGTGTTCACCGGCATTGCCGGCAGCCACGTGCGCAGCCTCAACTCGCACGGCATCGTCGCGATCAAGGACAAGGAGGTCGCGGGCGGCGACGTCGCGCGGGTCATGGATGCCGCGCAGGCGGTGCCGATTCCCGCCGACCAGAAGATCCTGCACGTCCTGCCCCAGGAATTCATCATCGACGGGCAGGAAGGCATCCGCGAGCCGGTCGGCATGTCGGGCGTGCGGCTCGAGGCGCGCGTGCACATCGTGACCGGCGCCGAGAGCGCGGCGCAGAACATCGTCAAGTGCGTGCAGCGCTGCGGGCTCGAGGTCGAGGACATCGTGCTCGAGCAGCTCGCGTCCTCGTTCGCGGTCCTGACCGACGACGAGAAGGAACTCGGCGCCTGCCTCGTGGACGTCGGCGGCGGGACCACCGACATCGCGGTGTTCTCGGGCGGCGCGATCCGCCACACGGCCGTGATCCCGGTCGCCGGCGACCAGGTCACGAACGACATCGCGGTCTCGATGCGCACGCCGACGCCGTACGCGGAGGAGATCAAGATCCGCTACGCCTGCGCGCTCTCGCAGCTGGCGAACCCCGACGAGACCATCGAGGTGCCCTCGGTCGGCGACCGGCCCTCGCGCCGGCTTGCGCGCCAGACGCTCGCCGAGATCGTCGAGCCGCGCTACGAAGAGTTGTTCATGCTGATCCGCGACGAGCTGCGCCGCTCCGGCTTCGAGGAGTCGGTCGCGGCGGGCGTCGTGCTCACCGGCGGCAGCGCCAAAATGGAGGGCGCCGTCGAGCTCGCCGAAGAGATCTTCCACATGCCCGTCCGCCTCGGGAGTCCCGCGGGCGTGACCGGGCTCGGCGATGTGGTGAAGAACCCGATCCACGCCACGGGCGTGGGTCTCCTGCTATTCGGCCGGGCCAATGCCGGCCAGGCGGCGCCGAAGCTCATCGGCGACGGCGTGAAGACGGTGACGGAGCGGATGAAGTCGTGGTTCCAGGGATATTTCTGACCTAGCGGAGGAGAGGACATGTTCGAATTGATGGATTCATTCAGCCAGACGGCTGTGATCAAGGTGGTCGGGGTGGGCGGCGGCGGCGGCAACGCCGTGTCGCACATGACCAAGTGCGGGATTGAGGGCGTGGATTTCATTTGCGTGAATACCGACGCCCAGGCGCTCAAGCACTCGCAGGTGAAGACCTCGCTGCAGATCGGCGCCAACATCACCAAGGGCCTCGGCGCCGGCTCCAACCCGGAAGTCGGGCGCCAGGCGGCGATGGAGGACCGTGACCGGATCATCGAGCTGATCGAGGGTTGCGACATGCTGTTCATCACCGCCGGCATGGGCGGCGGCACGGGCACGGGCGCGGCACCGGTCGTCGCGCAGGTCGCGCGCGAGCTCGGCATCCTGACGGTCGCGGTGGTGACGCGGCCGTTCACGATGGAGGGCAGCAAGCGTGCGTCGGTCGCGGAATCCGGCATGACGGAGCTCTCGCGGCACGTCGACTCGCTGATCACGATCCCGAACCAGAAGCTGCTGCAGGTGCTGGGCGGCCAGACCACGCTGCTCGAGGCGTTCAAGCGCGCCAACGAGGTGCTGCAGGGCGCGGTGCAGGGCATCGCCGAGCTGATAACCCGCCCCGGCCTCATCAACGTCGACTTCGCGGACGTCCGCACCGTGATGTCCGAGACCGGGCTGGCGATGATGGGCTCCGGAATCGGCACCGGCGAGCACCGCGCGCGGGTCGCGGCCGAGATGGCGGTGTCCTCGCCGCTGCTCGAGGACATCAACCTCGCGGGCGCGCACGGCATCCTCGTGAACGTCACCGCGGGACTCGACCTGTCGATCGGCGAGTTCGAGGAAGTCGGCAATACCATCAAGCAGTTCGCGGCCGAGGACGCGACCGTCGTGGTCGGCACCGTCATCGAGCCCGAGATGCAAGGCGAGTTCAGGGTGACGGTCGTCGCGACCGGCCTCAACCGCAGCAAGCCGAGGGTCGCTGCGCCCCCGCAGCAGGCGGCGGCGCAGGTTCCCGCGGCGGGCCGCCGTCCAGGCGAGGTGAAGATCGTCGCGCAGCGCCCGCGCGCCGCGGCTCCGGACTACCGGCATCTGGACCAGCCGACCGCGCAGCGGCAGCCGCGCGCGGTGGGCGACGGACTGCGCGCCAGCTTTGGCTCGGAGGAACTGCTCGACATCCCGTCGTTCCTCAGGCGCCAGGCGGACTGAGACGCGACGTGTCCCGCCCGCGCCCGGAGCGCCAGGGCCTGCGACACGCGCTGCTGCGCCTCAGGGCGCGGCGGCGCGCGGCGGGCCGTCGTGCCGGGCGGGAGCGGGAGCGCGACCTGCCTGGAACCTCGCAATGACAACGGGTTCGCGGCCGCCGGCCTTACTCCGCTGGCCGGCGGCCGGTGACCCGCGTGATGTGGTAACTTCGAATGAGGTACGGCAATGGCGCAGCAACGCACGATAAAGGACTCGATCCGGTCCACCGGCATCGGCCTGCACACCGGCCGCAAGGTCCTGATGGCGCTGCGGCCGGCGCCGCCCAATACCGGCATCGTGTTCCGCCGCACCGACCTCGAGCCGCCGGTCGACATCCCAGCCCGCGCGACGAATGTCACCGAGACGACGCTCGGAACGACACTCGCTGCCGGCGCAGCGGGTGTCTCGACCGTCGAGCACCTGATGTCGGCGCTCGCCGGGCTTGGCATCGACAACCTGTTCGTCGAGCTGACGGCCGGCGAGGTGCCGATCATGGACGGCAGCGCGGGCCCGTTCGTGTTCCTGGTGCAGTCGGCCGGCATCGAGCTGCAGAACTCGCCAAAGCGGTTCGTGCGTGTGCGCAAGCCCGTCGAAGTGAAAGACGGCGACAAGTGGGCGCGCTTCACGCCCTACGAGGGCTTCCGCGTCAATTTCGAGATCGAGTTCGACCACCCGGTCTTCCGGCGCCACGCGAAGCAGGCGACGATGGATTTCTCGACCGCGAGCTTCCTCAAGGAAGTGAGCCGTGCGCGCACCTTCGGGTTCATGCGCGACATGGAACACCTGCGCGGCCGCAACCTCGCGCTCGGCGGCACGCTCGACAACGCGATCGTGCTGGACGACTACCGGATCCTGAACGAGGACGGGCTGCGCTTCGAGGACGAATTCGTGCGGCACAAGATCCTGGACGCGATCGGCGACCTGTACCTGCTCGGCCATTCGCTGATCGGCGAGTACACGGCCTACAAGTCGGGTCACGGTCTGAACAACCGCCTGCTGCGCACGCTGCTCGCGGAGCAGCAAGCCTGGGAGGAAGTCACCTTCCGGGATGACGGCGACGCACCGATCTCCTACGCTGCCGCGGCGGCCACCGCCTAGCGCGGTCTTGCCCGCACCTTGACCTTGATGTCCTCGACCGGCGCGCCGAGCCCATCGGCGATCGCCCCGGCGAGCTTGGGCGCTACATAACGCAGGCGGGTGCCCCAGGCGGCGGTCGACACGAAGGCCGTGAGCGTGGTCCCGCGCAGCGTCGCGCTCCACACCTCCCGGGCCAGTTCGGGGGGCAGAACGGCACGCAGCGCCGCAAGGCTGCGCTCGGCCTCGAGCGTGCCCGCGCGCAGCCTCTTGAGAATCCCCTCGCCTTGTTCCAGCAAGTGACTGACGGGGGTCGGTTTTTTCCGGATGGTCAATTCCGACCCCTGAAACGGTGATCAAAGTACTTGAGGCGCAAGGCTTTTTTTGGCAAGGTGCGCGGAATCTTTCCGGCCGAGAGGCCGCCCCGCATTATGACCAGGAAGCGACTGCTCGCGTACACGGCCGCTGCGGTGTCTGTTTGCGCCCTGGTTGCCGGCGCATTCCTGGCGGGCGGGCGCTGGGCCCAGGGCGGGCCGCTCGGCGAGTTAACGCTGGCGCGCTGGGACGCGGACCTCGCGGCGCAGAGCGAGCAGCTCGCCCGCATCGAGCGGGACGTGGACGGCCAGGTCGCGGCGCTCGCGACGCGCGTCGGCCGCATGCAGGCGCAGTTGATCCGCCTCGATGCCCTCGGCAAGCAGCTCACGGATGTCGCCAAGCTCAAGCGTGGCGAATTCGACTTTGACCAGCCGCCGGCGCTCGGCGGTCCGGAGACCGCGGGCGAGGTGCCGGTGGTGCCGACCCTCGACGCGATGCTCGACTCGATGGATGCGCAGATCGACGACCGCCGCCGGCAGCTGACCGCGCTGCAGAGCCTCATCATGACGCGCGAGCTCGCGCGCCAGATCATCCCGGGCGGGCGCCCGGTCGAGTCCGGCTACATCTCCTCGCTGTACGGCCAGCGCACGGATCCCTTCGACGGCAATCGGGCGAGTCATCACGGCATCGACTTCGCCGGCGCCGCGGGCACGCAGGTACTGGCGGTGGCCGACGGCATCGTGAGCTACACCGGCACCGACGGCGGCTACGGGCGCCAGGTCGAGATCACGCACGGCAACGGCTATGTCACGCGCTACGCGCACAACGCGGCGCTGCTCGTGAAACCGGGCGAAACCGTGAAGCGTGGCGACCCGATCGCGCTCATGGGTTCCACCGGCCGCTCGACCGGCACGCACCTGCACTTCGAGGTGCTGCACAATGGCAAGCCGATGAACCCGCTGTCATTCGTGCGCCGGTAACCCCGCCCGCGAACGTAGTTTCCCATCCCTCTCGTAGTAAACTATCGGCTTTTCCGGCCGGGGCGGCTTGTTTTTGCGCCCCTGCGCCCCGAGGTCCCAGGTTCGTGCTGAACATTTTCACCCGCATCTTCGGCAGCCGTAACCAGCGGCTGCTGCGCCAGTACGCGGAACGCGTCAAGCAGGCGAACGCTTTCACGGACGCGCTGACCGCGGCGAGCGACGCGGAGCTGCGGGTGCGCACCGACATGCTCCGCGCGCGCCTGGTCGCAGGCGAGACGCTCGACGACATCCTGCCGGAGGCTTTCGCGACCGCGCGCGAAGCGGCCACACGCGCGGTGGGTCTGCGCCCCTTTGACGTGCAGCTGGTCGGCGGCATGGTGCTGCACGACGGAAAAATTTCCGAGATGCGCACCGGCGAGGGCAAGACCCTGGTCGCGACCCTGCCCGTGTACCTGAACGCGCTCGCCGGCAAGGGCGTGCACGTCGTGACCGTCAACGAATACCTCGCGCAGCGCGACGCGGAGTGGATGGGACCGATCTACCGGCTGCTCGGCCTTTCGGTCGGCGTGATCGCGAGCGGCCAGTCGCAGGCCGACAAGCGCGCGGCCTACGCCTGCGACGTCACCTACGGGACGAACAACGAGTTCGGCTTCGACTACCTGCGCGACAATCTCGCCGCCCGCCTCGAGGACCGCGTGCAGCGCGGCCAGCACTACGCGATCGTGGACGAGGTGGACTCGATCCTGATCGACGAGGCGCGCACGCCGCTCATCATCTCGGGCCCGGCCGAGGAGAGCACCGAGCTGTACGTGAAGATCGACGCGCTGGTGCCGCGCTTCAGGCGCCAGGCGGCCGAGGAAGGCGAGGGCGACTTCTACGCCGACGAGAAGACCCGCCAGGTGCACCTGTCGGAGTCGGGCTTTGAGAAGGCCGAGGAGCTGATGCTGGAGGCGGGCCTGTTGCGCGAGGGCGAGGGCCTGTACGACCCGGCCAGCATCCGGCTCATGCACCACCTGAACGCGGCGCTGCGCGCGCACGCCCTGTACCACCGCGACGTCGAGTACATCGTGCGCGGCCAGGACGTGATCATCGTCGACGAGTTCACCGGGCGTACCATGCCCGGCCGCCGCTGGTCGGACGGCCTGCACCAGGCCGTGGAGGCGAAGGAGGGCGTGCGGATCCGCGAGGAAAACCAGACCATCGCCTCGATCACCTTCCAGAACTACTTCCGGCTGTACGGGAAGCTCGCCGGCATGACCGGCACGGCCGACACCGAGGCCTTCGAGTTCCAGCAGATCTACGGGCTCGAAGTCGTGGTCGTGCCGACCCACCGGCCGATGATCCGCAATGACATGCCGGACCTCGTGTACCTGAACCAGAAGGACAAGTTCGACGCCATTGTGGAGGACATCCGCGACTGCGTGAATCGCGGCCAGCCCGCGCTGGTTGGCACCACGTCGATCGAGACCTCGGAGAAGCTCTCGAAGCACCTCAAGGACGCCGCGATCCCGCACCAGGTGCTGAATGCAAAACAGCACGAGCGCGAGGCGATGGTCGTCGCCCAGGCCGGGCGGCCGGGGACGGTGACGATCGCGACCAACATGGCCGGCCGTGGCACCGACATCGTGCTCGGCGGCAACGTCGCCAAGCAGGTCGAGCAGCTGCGCAAGGACGGCGGCCTCGACGAGGAGCAGCCGGCGGCGCGTGCGCGCGAACTCGAGGCCGAGTGGAGCGCATTGCACCAGCAGGTTATCGCGGCCGGCGGCCTGCACATCATCGGCACCGAGCGCCACGAGTCGCGGCGCATCGACAACCAGCTGCGCGGCCGCTCGGGCCGCCAGGGCGACCCGGGCTCGAGCCGCTTCTACCTCTCGCTCGAGGACAACCTGATGCGCATCTTCGGCGACCCCGAGCGCACCAAGTCGCTGCTCAAGACGGTGGGCATGAAAGAGGGCGAGGCGATCGAGAGCGGCATGCTGACCCGCCAGATCGAGCGCGCCCAGCGCAAGGTCGAGTCGCACAACTTCGATGCGCGCAAGAACCTGCTCGAGTACGATGACGTCGCCAACGACCAGCGCAAGGTGATCTATCGGCAGCGCACCGAGATCATGTCGACCGGCGACATCGACGGCGTGATCCGGGACGTGCGCGCCGAGGTGGTCGGCAACACGGTCGCGCAGTTCGTCCCGCCGGACAGCGTCGAGGAACAGTGGGACGTCGCCGGCCTCGAGCAGGCGATGGAGCGCGACTTCGGCGTGCGCATCGGGCTTGCGGACTGGCTGGCGGCGGACTCGACGCGCCATGCGAGCGAGGCCGCCGGACTCTATGTCGCGGCAATCGAGGCCGCCTACGAGGAGAAGTCACGCCAGGTCGGGGGGCCGGTCATGCGCCACCTCGAGCGCGCGGTGATGCTGCAGCAGCTCGACCTGCACTGGCGCGAGCACCTCGCCGGCATGGACTACCTGCGCCAGGGCATCTACCTGCGCGCCTATGCGCAGAAGAACCCGAAGCAGGAGTACAAGCGCGAGGCGTTCGCATTGTTCACGGGCATGCTGGAACGGATCCGCTCCGACACCGTGATGTTGCTGCAGCGCCTGCAGGTGCGCACCGAGGAAGAGATCGAGCGCGAGGAGGCCGAGCGCCAGCGCCGGCTGCAGGCCCGCATGCAGCTGCAGCACGCCGCGCCGCCGCAGCTTGGCGACCAGCCGGTGCCGGCCGCTGCAGCCGCGCCGGAGCGCGCGCCGCCAGTCGAGGCGCCGGCCGTGCCCGCGGCACCGTTCGTGCGCGGCGAGCGCAAGGTCGGCCGCAACGAGCCCTGCCCCTGCGGCTCGGGCCGCAAGTTCAAGCATTGCCACGGGGCCTTGCAGGCCGGCGGCGGCTAGACTTCTCCCGGTGAACTCACCAGAAATCCATGTCGTTGCCGGCGCGATCGCCGACGCGCAAGGCCGCGTCCTCATCGCGCAGCGGCCGCGCGGGCGCCACATGGCCGGCCGCTGGGAATTTCCGGGCGGCAAGCTGGCGGAGGGCGAAGAGCCGTATGCCGGCCTGCAGCGCGAGCTCGCCGAGGAACTCGGCGTCACGGTGCGTGCCGCCCGGCCGCTGATCCGCCTGCGGCACCGCTATCCGGACCGGCGCGTCTTCCTCGACGTCTGGCAGATCACCGCTTTCGACGGCGAGCCGCAGGCCCGTGAGTCGCAGGCGCTCGCCTGGGCGAGGCCCGACGAGTTGCCGCAGCACGACCTGATCGAAGCCGACCAGGCGATCGTAACGGCGCTCCGGCTCCCGCGGCTCGCGCGGGTGCTGTCATCCGGCGAGTCGCTGCTGTCCATTCGCGGCAGCGCGGCGCAGACGCTGCTGCTGCCCACGGTCGACGAAGGCGGGGTCGAACCGATGCCCGAGGCGGTCAGCGCGGCGCGCGGTGCCGGTCATCGGGTCTTCATGCTGGGCACGGACGTCGACGCAGTGCGCGTCGCGGCGACGGCAGGCTGCGACGGTGTCGTACTGCGCTGGTCCGGGCAGCAGCTGCATGTCGACCGCCGTGGCGCGTTCCTCGTCGGCGTGCACTGCGAGGACGCCGAGAGCGCCGTGCGGGCGGTGGCGGAGGGCGCCCATTTCCTGGTCATGGCGCCGTCGGTCCGGCCGCTGCCGGAGCGCCTGCTCGAGCGCCTGTGCTACGTGGTCGGCCGACCCGTCTTCGCCGGCTGGTATCCCGACGCGCGGCGACTCGAGCGGCTGCAGCAGCTCGGCGCGCATGGGTGCGCAGTGCGGCGGTGAGGACGGAGAACGGGAGAACGGTGCCGGGTCGCACTTATCGCACTTATTGCGGAGCAATAAGTGCGACCCGGCACCGTCAGACGCCGTCAGACGGCACCGTCAGAGACTGCGGTCGAAGAAGTCGAGGATCGTCTTCCAGCCGTGGATGCCGGTGTCTCGGAAATTGAGCGCGGCGTGCTTGCTGCCGGGGTAGGGCACGAGCTCGAACGGCTGGCCGCTCGCTACCAAGGCGGGAATGAGCAGCGTCGTGTTGGTGAACAGCACGTTGTCATCTGCCATGCCGTGGATGATCAACAGCCGGTCGCGGATCGCGCCAGCGTAGGTGAGCACGTTCGAGAGCCGGTAGCCTTCCGGGTTCTGCGCCGGCGTGTCGAGGTAGCGCTCCGTGTAATGCGTGTCGTACAATCGGAAGTCGGTCACCGGCGCACCCGCGACACCCGCCTTGAATGTGCCGGGTGACTGGCCGAGCAGCATCAGCGTCATGTAGCCGCCGTAGCTCCAGCCGAAGACGCCGATGCGCGCGGGATCCACGAACGGCTGCGACTTGAGCCAGGCGACGCCCCGCAACTGGTCCTCGACCTCGACGCCACCGAAGCGGCGATAGAGCGCCTCGGCGAACACGCGGCCGCGCCCGGTCGCGCCGCGGTTGTCGAGCTGGAACACGACGTAACCGTGCTGCGCGAGCAGCTGCGCCGTCTGGCGGCTGCCGCCCGCACTCCAGCGGCGCTTCACCGACTGCACGCCGGGCCCGCCGTACACGATCAGTACCGCAGGGTAGCGCCGGCCCGGCTCGAAACCCGCGGGCTTGAACAGCTGGTAGTGCAGCGGCGTGCCGTCGGCGGCGGGAATCGTGCCGAATACCGGCGGCACATGGCGGTCAAGATAGGGCGCATAGGGATGGTCGGCGTCGAGCCGGTTCTCCACCAGCCAAGCGAGGCGCCGGCCCCCGGCATCGTGCAGCGAAACCTGCGGCGGCTGCGACGGGTCGCTGTAGGTACGCACGAATCGCCGCGCATCCGGCGACATCGTGACCTCGCTCCAGCCATCGCCCGATGTCAGCGCGACGGGCTCCCGCGCATCGCCGCTGTCGAGGTCAGCCACGAAGAGCTGACGCTCGATCGGCGTCTTGCGGTTGGCCGTGAAGTAGACCTTGCCGCGCCGCCGGTCGATACCGGCGACCGCGCGCCCGTTGTCCTCGGCGACGATGTCCCAGTCGCCGGCCGTGACGGCACCCTTCAGCGCGCCGTCGTAGCCGTAGCGATACAGGTGCCTGTGCCCGCTGCGCTCCGATGCCCAGAGGATTTCGCGCCGCGCGCGCAGGAAGTACAGATCGTCGTGCAGCTCGACCCAGGTGGGGCTGCTCTCCGTGAACAGCAGCTGCCCCGCGCCGCCGCTCGCCGGAACGGCGATCAGGTCGAGGCGCTTCTGGTCGCGCGACTGGCGCTGTACCAGCAGCCGGTCGCCTTCGGGAAACCAGTCGACGCGCGCGAGGTACTGGTCCTCCGATCCGAGATCGACGGGTGCTGCCCCGCCGCTGTCGAGTGAGAGCACCGCAAGGGTCACGCGCGCATTCGCCTCGCCGGTCGCCGGGTAGCGCTGGCGCACGACGGCGATGCCATCGGCGGCGATCTCGAAGCGCTCAAGTTCCGCGACCGGCGACTCGTCCACGCGCAGGTAGGCAAGGCGCCGGTCATCCGGAGACCACCAGTAGCCCGTCGTGCGCCCCATCTCCTCCTGCGCGATGAACTCCGCGACGCCGTGGCTGATCGTGCCGCCGCCCCCCGCGGTGAGCCGGCGTTCCGCACCCGTGGCGACCTCGATCGCGTAGAGATCCTGGTCGCGGACGAAGCTCACGTAGCGGCCGCGCGGCGAGTATTTCGCGTCGGTTTCATAGGCCGCCGTGTCGGTCAGGCGCCGCACCGCATCCGCCGCCGGGCGCGCCAAGTCGTAGACATAGAGGTCGCCCGCGAGCGGCGCCAGCAGCGCGCGCGAGTCCGGCGCCCACTCGTATTCCACGACGCCGCGCAGGGCCGCGGTGCGCTGCCGCTCGCGGCGCGCTTCCTCTTCGGCGGAGAGCGCGCCCTCTTCCGGCACGAGCGAGCGCGCGTCGACCAGCAGCCGGTGCTCGCCGCGCGCGACGTCGTACGCCCAGAGATCCGAGACCATCGGCGCGTCGTCGCGCGCGCGCAGGTAACTCACGAGCTTTCCGTCCGGCGAGAAGCGCGTCAGGCGCAGCGCGGGGCCGCGCAGGTCCGGAGCGTCGTAGAGCCGTTCGACCGTCAGGTCGCGCGCCCCGGCGTCCGCGGCGCAAAGCGCCGCCGTCAGCACCACCACGAGTGAACGCATCATGGCTCCGTCCTGTCTCAAGCCGGGTTCGGCCGTCGGCCGGTTTGTTAGACTTCGCGCCTCGATGATCGGGAGTGTAAACACGGTGCACCGACATGTCATATCCGGATTCACCTTCGTCCTGCTCGGCGCTGTCGCCGGCATGAGCGCGGCGGACGATTCCCCGGGCGCGGCTGGCGCCCTGCGCTATCCGGCCGCCCCGCGCGGACCGGCCGTGGACGTGCTGCACGGCGTCGAAGTCGCGGATCCGTACCGCTGGATGGAGAAGGATTCCGCCGAGCTGTCGGCCTGGATCGGCGCCGAGAACGCGATCGCCGAGCCTTATCTGGGCGCCATTCCCGCGCGCGAGACGATCAAGCAGCGTCTCACCGAGCTCTGGAACTACGAGCAGTACGGCTACAGCTGGCTGGACGACAAATCGCGTATGCCGGTGAAGAAAGGTGGACGCTATTTTTACGTCGAGAAGAGCGGCAGCCAGAACCAGGGCGTCCTGTACTGGTCTGCGTCGCTCGATGCCGCGCCGAGTGTCCTGGTGGACCCCAACGCGCTGTCGGCCGATGCGACCGCTTCCGTCGCCGATTACTCGGTCAGCCCCGACGGCCGGTTCGTCGCGTATGCTGTGTCGGACGGTGGCACGGACTGGGACAACTGGCAGGTGCGCGAGGTCGAGACCGGCCGCGACCTGCCGGATCTCATCGGCGACACCAAGTTCACGGGCGTGTCCTGGCTGCCCGATGCGAGCTCGTTCTATTACTCGCGCTATCCGAAGGGCGCGGACGGCAGGGGCGACGACCAGCGGCAGGTAAGCGTCTTCCGTCATCGGCTCGGAACCGCGCAGGCGGAGGACGAGCATGTTTACTCGATCACGGACAACGCGCGCCACAATCCCTACGGCACCGTGACCGAGGACGGGCGCTGGCTGGTGCTCGTGGTCAGGCACGGGTTCGATAGCAACGCGATCCACCTGCGCGACCTGTCGAAGCCGGACTCGGAGGTCGTCCGGTTGTTCGACCGGTGGGACGGCATCTTCGACTTCCTCGGCGTCATGGACGGTCGACTCTACTTCCGCACCACGCAGGGTGCGCCGCTCGGCCGGGTGATCGCCGTCGATCCCGAGACGCAGGCCGTCGCCGAAATCGTCCCCGAGTCGAAGCAGACGCTCTACCAGGCAAGCATCGCCGGCGGCCGCGTGATCGCGAGCTACCTCGAGGACGCGCGCACGCGCGTCGCCCTCTACGGCCGGGACGGCGAGCGCCTGCGCGACCTGCCGCTGCCGGGGCAGGGCACGGCGATCGGCTTTCCCGACGCGCCGCGCGAGAACGAGACATTCTTCGCCTACACGGACTATCTGACGCCGCTCGCGCTCTATCGCTACGACATCGCGCAGGGCGAAGTTATGCCGTTTCGCAGGCCGACCGTGTCCTTCGACGCGACCCCGTTCGTGACCGAGCAGTTCTTCTTCGCCAGCCGCGACGGCACGCGCGTACCGATATTCATCACCCGCCGCAAGGACGCGAAGCTGGACGGCAGCAACCCGACGCTGCTCTACGGCTACGGGGGCTTCGACGTCTCGCTGACGCCCACTTACAGCGCCGCGGTCGCGGCCTGGCTGGAGCAGGGCGGCATCTACGCCGTGGCGAACCTGCGCGGCGGCGGCGAGTACGGCGCGGACTGGCACGACGCCGGCACCCGGACGAAGAAGCAGAACGTGTTCGACGACTTCATCGCCGCCGCCGAGTGGCTGATCGCGCAGCGCTACACCTCGCCCGCGAAACTCGCGATCCACGGCCGCAGCAACGGCGGGCTGCTGGTGGGCGCGGTGATGGCGCAGCGCCCCGAGCTGTTCGGGGCGGCGCTGCCGGGCGTCGGCGTGCTGGACATGCTGCGCTATCACACGGCGAGCGCGAACGCCTACGCCTGGTCGTCCGACTACGGCACGGTGGAGGACCCCGACCAGTTCCGGGCGCTGCTCGCGTATTCGCCGCTGCACAACCTGAAGGCCGGCCGCTGCTACCCGCCGACGCTGGTGACGACCGCCGACCACGACGACCGCGTCGTGCCCTGGCACAGCTTCAAGTTCGCGGCGGCGTTCCAGCACGCGCAGGCCTGCGACAACCCGGTGCTGATCCGCATCGAAACGCGGGCCGGCCACGGTGCCGGCAAGCCGACCTGGATGCAGGTGGAGGACTGGGCCAACCACTGGGCTTTCCTCGCGAAAGCCCTGGAAATGCCCGGCGGCAGCTGACGTCGAGCGACGGCACGCAGGGGACTGTCCCCTCCGGAAATGTCTGCTGCTTCCCCGGCGATCGTGTTCTCCCCCGTCAGCCACCCGCCGAGATCGATGAGCTTGCAGCGCTTGCTGCAGAACGGGCGCCAGGGATTGCCGTCCCACTCGTGGCGCGTGCCGCAGCGCGGGCAGGGAATTTCGCGCGCCATCCGGCTCAGTAGCAGATCGCGAGCACGAACCGCACGTCCTCGTTCGCCTGGGCCGGGCGGCTGTGCACGCTGTTCCAGCGCAGGAAGCGCAGCGACGAGCGGTGGTGGCTGCCGCTCACCTCCGGGTAGAGATGCGAACCGCCCGGCAGCGTGATCCGCAGCAGCTGCACCGGCCGATCGCGCTCGAACACGATCTGGAAGCTGCCGCCAGGCGCGTTCTCCTCGCTCGGCCGCGCATTCTCGCGCGTGATCCACAGGAGCTCCGAGATCGACTCGCACAGCGGCCGGATGGTCGCAATCCAGGCGGCGAGGTCGGCCTCGCGCGTGTCCGGATCGAGCGAGAGCCAGTGGTATAAATCCGGCAGGTTGAATTCGCAGGTGCCGCCCGGGATCGCGCTCCTGTGCTTGATCGCATTCAGGAACTCCGATTCGCGCAGCTTCTGCATGAAGTTCGCGCCGGTCGCATTCAATTCCTCGCGTCGGCGCATCAACGCGGACAGCACGGCGCGCAGGCGCGCGCCGTCCACGCCCGGCCGGTTCTGGAAATCGCGCAGCGCCGACATCTGCCGTTCGAGTTCCTTCAGCACGTCGCCGCGCGAGTCGCCGCGCGCCGTGATGGCGAGGATCTCGAGCAGGCACGCGACGGCGGCGCGGCTCGACCAGGCGTTCGGCACGCCGGCGTGGTGGGACAGCTGCTGCCACAGGAACTCGAGGCGCATGAAGGCGCGCATCCGCTCATTGAGCGGCTGTTCGTACACGATCGGCTCCGGATCGTGCCTCTGTTCCGGCGCGGCCTCGAACATGGGCCTATTTTGCGGCAGGGGTTCCATGGGCGTAAACCTTGCCGGTGTGACGCCCGGCACGCTTGGAGTGCGAAATCCTCAATGTTTCCGGGCCAGATCGCGATACAGGCGGTCGAGCTCGGCCACCCGGGCCGCCAGGCCCGCCGCGGCACCGCCATTGTCGATCACGTCGTTGGCGGCAGCGAGGCGCTGCTCGCGAGTGGCTTGCGTCTCGAGCATGCGCAGGGCGTCTTGCCGTGACTCCCCGTCACGCACCGCGAGCCGCCGGATCTGCTCCTGTTCCGTGCAGTCGACGACCAGCACGCGGTCCACGAGATGCTCGAGTCCGGCTTCGACCAGGAGCGGAATGACGAAGACCTGGTAGGGACCGGGCGCACGCGCCGCCTGGCGTTGGAGCTCGGCGAGGATCTCGGGGTGGAGGATGGCTTCCACTTCGCGGCGAGTCGCCGGGTCGGCGAAAATCCGGCGGCGCAGTTCCGCGCGATCGAGTCTGCCCTGCCGGTCGAGGATGCCGCCGCCCTGCGCGGCGACCAGCGCGGCGAGCGCACGGCTGCCCGGGACGACGACTTCGCGCGCGATCACGTCGGTGTCGAGCACCGTTGCGCCGCGGGCCGCGAACAGGTTCGCAACCGTCGTCTTGCCGCTCGCGATGCCGCCCGTCAGGCCGATGCGAAACATCGCCCGCTCAGCCGAGCCCGGCGAATCGCAGGTAGCGCTCGACGAGTCCGGGTCCCCACAGCAGCGCGATCCAGGCCGCGCCGGCGAGATAGGGTCCGAATGGTATCGGCACGCTGCGCCCGAGCCGGTGTGCCGCCATCAGTGCGATGCCGACCGCGGCGCCGACGAAGGCCGCGAGCAGCAGCACCAGCGGCAGCATCTGCCAGCCGAGCCAGGCGCCGATCGCGGCGAACAGCTTGAAATCACCGTAACCCATGCCCTCCTTGCCGGTGATCAGCCGGAACAGGTGGAACACGAGCCACAGGAATCCGTAGCCGGCGACCGCGCCGATCACGGCATCGCCGAGGACCGCGGGCGGCGGAGCTTCGCCGGCTCCGAACCAGGCGCTCGCGATCAGGCCGATCCACAGGAGCGGCACCGTGAGGATGTCGGGGAGCAGCTGCCGGTCGAGGTCGATGCCGGTGAGCGCGACCAGATAAGCGGTGAAGACGCAGCCGAGGACTGCGGCCATGCCGAAGCCGAAATGCCAGGCGACAACGGCGAAGGCGGCGCCGGTCGCGAGTTCGACCAGGGGGTAGCGCGCGGAGATTGGCGCGCCGCAGGCGGCGCAACGGCCGTGCAGCAGGAGCCAGCTCACGACCGGGACGTTGTGCACGGCGCGGATCGGCGCCTGGCAGGCGGGGCAGCGCGAGCGTGGCCGCACGAGGCCATAGGCCTCGGTCGGCGCCGCGGGCTGCCGCCCCTCGAGTTCCGCCGCCCGCGCGCGCCACTGCCGCTCGAGCACCAGCGGCAGGCGGTGGATGACCACGTTCAGGAAGCTGCCGATGGCGAGCCCGACGAGCCCCGCCACCGCCGTGAACAGGGCGGGACTGGCCGCGAGCAGCTGGAAGCGCGCCGCCAGTAGCGCGAGCGCCACGAGTACCGAGGGGACGACCAGGCGGTAGAGGTTGAGCAGCCCGAGCACGCGCCAGGCGAGTTCCGGATCGCCCGCCGTTCTCTCGGTTGCCGCCGGCGTTTTCACGCCCTTCACTCTAGCACGCGGGTTTGCGGTCACCCGGCGCGCGGGCCGCGTTTGCGACGCGGTTCATGACAGCCGGTAGAATGTCATGATGAATCTCCACGAATACCAGTCGAAGCGCATCTTCGCCGAGGCGGGCATACCGGTGCCGGCCGGCAAGGTTGCCGCGACCGAGGCCGAAGCCGTTGCGGCCGCCCGGGAACTGCCGGGGCCGGTCTGGGTGGTCAAGGCGCAGGTGCACGCGGGCGGCCGTGGCAAGGCGGGCGGCGTCAAGCTGTGCCATTCGGCCGCCGAGGTGGGCGCCGCGGCGAAGGGCATGCTCGGCGGGCGCCTCGTGACGCCGCAGACGGACAGCACGGGCCTGCCAGTCAACCAGGTCTACGTCGAGTCGGGCAGCGCGATCGCGCGCGAGATCTATCTCAGCCCTCTGCTCGACCGGGAGCGCGGCCGAATCGCCTTCATCGCCTCGGCCGCGGGCGGCATGAACATCGAGGAAGTCGCGGCCCGGGAGCCGGACAAGATCCTGCGCGTCGACGTCGACCCGGCGGTGGGCCTGCAGGGCTACCAGTGCCGCCGGCTCGCATTCGGACTCGGCCTCGCAGGCAGGCAGATCGCCGAGTTCGAGCGCATCGCGCGCGCTCTCTACCGGCTGTATCTGGAGCGCGACCTGGCGCTGATCGAGATCAACCCGCTGATCGTCACCCGGGAGGGCGGGCTGGTCGCGCTCGACGCGAAGATCAACGTCGACGCGAATGCGCTGTTCCGCCAGCCCGAGCTGGTCGCGCTGCGCGATCCCGCGCAGGAAGACGCGATGGAGCGCGAGGCCTCGGAGCACGAGCTCAACTACGTTTCGCTGGACGGCAACATCGCCTGCATGGTGAATGGCGCCGGCCTCGCGATGGCGACCATGGATCTCATCAAGCTGCACGGCGGCGAGCCCGCCAACTTCCTGGATGTCGGTGGCACGGCGACGGCGAAACGCGTGACCGCGGCGTTCCGCCTGATCCTGTCCAATGCGCGCGTGCGCGCGATCCTGGTCAACATCTTCGGCGGCATCGTGCGCTGCGACGTCATCGCCGAGGGCATCGTCCAGGCGGTGAAGAGCGCCGGCGTCAACCTGCCGGTCGTCGTCCGCCTCGAGGGCACGAACGCCGACACGGCGCGCGCGCTGCTCGCCGCGAGCAGGCTTGCCATCACCGTGGCGAGGGACTTGTCGGATGCCGCCACACAGGCCGTGCGCCTCGCGCAGGCGGGAAGCCGGCGTTGAGCATCCTCGTCAACCGCAGGAGCCGCGTGATCTGCCAGGGTTTCACGGGCAGGCAGGGCACGTTTCATTCCGAGCAGGCGATCGCCTACGGCACCAATCTCGTCGGCGGCGTGACACCGGGCCGCGGCGGCACGCGCCACCTCGACCGGCCGGTGTTCGACACCGTGCACGACGCCGTGCAGGCAACCCGCGCCGACGTGAGCGTGATCTACGTGCCGGCGCCGTTCGCGGCGGACGCGATCCTCGAGGCGGCCGACGCCGGCATCCGCCTCGTGGTCTGCATCACGGAAGGGATCCCGGTCAACGACATGGTGCGCGTCAAGGCCGCGCTCGCCGGCGGCAGGAGCCGGCTGGTCGGCCCGAATTGCCCGGGCGTGATCACGCCCGGCGAGTGCAAGGTCGGCATCATGCCGGGCTTCATCCACCGGCAGGGCAGCATCGGCATCGTCTCGCGCTCCGGCACGCTCACCTACGAGGCCGTGTTCCAGACCACGAGTGCCGGCCTCGGCCAGACGACCTGCGTCGGCATCGGCGGCGACCCGGTGCGCGGCCTCAACTTCATCGAGGCGCTCGCGCTGTTCGAGCGGGACCCGGACACCGCCGGAATCATCATGGTGGGCGAGATCGGCGGCAGCGACGAGGAAGCGGCCGCCGAGTACATCCGGCGCAGCGTGGAAAAGCCGGTGGTCGCCTACATCGCGGGCGTCACGGCGCCGGCCGGCAAGCGCATGGGCCACGCGGGCGCGGTAATCGCGGGCGGCAAGGGCACGGCGGCGGACAAGTACGCCGCGCTGGAGGAGGCCAACGTGCGCACGGTGCGCTCGGCCGCCGACCTCGGCGTCGCAATGAAGCATGCGCTGGCCGCACGCCGCCGGCGCAGGCGCAAGCCGGAGCGCTGACGCCGTGCGCATCGCGCTCGCCCAGATCAATCCCACCGTCGGCGACGTGCAGGGCAACGCCGCGCGCATCGCCGAGCGGGTGGAGGAAGCGCGCCGCGCGGGTGCGCAGCTGGTCGTGACGCCGGAGCTCGCGCTCTCGGGCTATCCGCCGGAAGATCTGCTGTTCCACCGGGGGTTTCGCCGCCGCATCGAGGAATCGCTGGCGCGGCTCGCGGAGGCGGCGCGCGGCATCGACCTCCTGGTCGGCTGCCCGGAGTATTCGGACGGCGCCCTGTTCAACACGGCGGCCTGGATTCGCGACGGCCGGCGGCTCGCGAACTACCGCAAGCAACGGCTGCCGAACTACCAGGTTTTCGACGACAAGCGCTACTTCGCGCCGGGCGATTCGTACGCCGCGGTCGAGCTGGGGAGCGCGCGGGTCGCCCCGGTGATCTGCGAGGACATCTGGCATCCGGACGTGGTTGCCGGCGCGCGCCGTGCCGGCGCCGACCTGATCTTCTCCCTCAATGCGTCGCCTTACCAGCGCGGCAAGCAGGCCGAGCGTGAGGCCAATCTCGCCGCCCGCGCGCGCGAGAACGGCGTGCCACTCGTCTATCTCAATCTGGTCGGCGGCCAGGACGAGATCGTGTACGACGGCTGCAGCTTCGCCGTCGACGCGAGCGGGCGCGTCGTGCACCGCGCGCCGGCGTTCGAGGAATCGCTCACCACGGTCGACCTGGTGCAGGCCGAGCGCGGTTACGACCTCGAACCGGAGAGCCTCGCGCCGCTGCCGCAGGACGAGGAGAGCATCTGGCGTGCCATCGTGCTTGGCGTGCGCGACTACGTGGAAAAGAACCGCTTCCAGGACGTCGTCATCGGGCTTTCCGGCGGCGTCGACTCGGCGGTCGTGCTGGCGCTCGCCTGCGACGCGCTCGGCCCCGCGCGCGTGCACGCGGTCATGATGCCCTCGCGCTTCACGTCCTCGATGTCCGAGAAGGACGCGGCCGCGATGACGCGCGGGCTCGGCGTCAAGTACTCGGTGATCCCGATCGAGGGCATGTACCAGGCGACGCTCGCGGCGCTCGAGCGCGAGTTCCGCGGCCGCGCGCCGGACGCGACCGAGGAGAACATCCAGGCGCGCTGCCGCGGCATGCTGCTGATGGCGATCTCGAACAAGACCGGCCGCATGGTGCTGACGACCGGCAACAAGAGCGAGATGGCGGTCGGCTACGCGACGCTCTACGGTGACATGGCGGGCGGCTACGCGCCGATCAAGGACTGCAGCAAGACCCTGGTCTGGCGGCTCGCGCGCTGGCGGAATGCCCGCGGTCCGGGCGTGGTGATACCGCAGCGGATCATCGACCGGCCGCCGACGGCCGAGCTGCGCGAGGGCCAGCTCGACACCGACAGCCTGCCGCCCTATGACGTGCTCGACCCGATCCTGGAGGCGTTCATCGAGGACGACCGCTCGGTGGACGAGATCGTCGCCCTGGGGTTCGAGCGCGCGACGGTCACCCGGGTGCTCGAACTTGTGAAGCGCAGCGAGTACAAGCGGCGCCAGGCGCCGCCGGGCGTACGCGTCAGCGGCCGCGCGTTCGGGAGGGACTGGCGGTACCCGATCACGTCAGGCTACCGGCCCGGCGAGTCGTAACACGAAGGGGTCAGTCCCCTTCAGCGCAAGGATCGCAGCAACTGAACCGACGCGGGGCTGAAGGGGACTGACCCCTCCTAATCGGGCCACCACCAGCGCCGGGTCTGCGACTCCGGCCGGGCGTCGGGGAAGTTGAGCGCAAAGACTTCCTGCGAGCGTTCCGCGAGGTCGTCGAGACCGAGCCCCCGGTACGCGTCGATCATGATCTCGAGCGCCTGGCGCACCGCGGGCGCGCCGTCGTAGTTCTCGATCGTGTAGCGCGCGCGGGCGATCGCGGCGACATAGGCCTGGCGGCGCAGGTAGTGCTGCGCGACGTGGATCTCGTAGTCCGCCAGGCGGTTGCGCAGGAAGATCATGCGCTGCCGCGCGTCGTGCGCATAGACGCTGTTCGGCTTCTCCTTGATGAGCCGGTCGAAGGCGTCGAACGCGCGGCGCACGTCCTGCGGGGGCCGCTCGGTGAGGTCGGTGTTGAACCAGCGCTCGAGGAAGTTCGGAGAGCGCTCGAAGTAGACGAGACCCCTCAGGTACATCGCGTAGTCCACGCGCGGGTGCGTCGGATTCTCGCGGATGAACTGGTCGGCCGCGTCGATGGCCGATTCCTGCTGGCCGGCGCGGTAATACGCGAAGATGATGTCGAGTCGTGCCTGCCTGGCCTCCTCGCTGAATGGGTAGTTCGCCTCGAGCGCTTCGAAATAGCGGACTGCGCCACGGTAGTCGCCGCCCATCAGGAGGGTGTGGCCCCGTTCGTAAATGCGGTCCGGGAGCAGATCCTCGGCCGCACGGTCCTTGCTCGCGCACCCCGCGATGGCGAGCAGGGCGCATGCGACGACCAGGGCGCGCACCCCGTAACTGGCTGTCTGCAAAGGACTGGACCCCGGCTGCTGGAACGACGCAGTATAGCGGCAAAAGACCGCTCCCCACCCTCATGAGTTCCACCCGTCTCCACCGCGAGCTGCGCCTGGCGCCGCAGTCGGCCGGCCGGCGCCTCGACCAGGCGCTCGCCGATGCCCTGCCGGAGTTCTCGCGTTCGCGGCTGAAGCGCTGGATCGACGACGGGATGCTGCGCGTCGACGGTCGCGTCCCGCGCCCGCGCGACCTTGTCGCCGGCGGTGAGCGCATCGTGCTCGACGCGCCGGATGAAGACGCAGTGCCGCCGCCGGCGGAGGACATCGCGCTGGCGATCGCCTACGAGGATCGCGATGTGCTGGTCGTGGACAAGCCCGCGGGCCTGGTCGTGCACCCCGGCGCCGGCAACCCGGCAGGCACGCTGCAGAATGCGCTGCTCGCGCACGACGCGAAACTCGCGAAGCTCCCGCGCGCCGGGATCGTGCACCGCCTCGACAAGGACACCTCGGGCCTGCTGATCGTCGCGCGCAACGAGCCTGCGCGCACCGCGCTCGCGGCGGCGCTCGCGGCCCGCGCCATTTACCGCGAGTACCAGGCCGTATGCGTCGGCGTCATGACCGCCGGCGGCAAGGTGGATGCGCCGATCGACCGCCATCCGGTGGACCGCCTGCGCATGGCGGTCCGCTCGAGCGGTCGCGAGGCCGTCACCCACTACCGTGTGATCGAACGCTACCGGCGCCACACCTGGGTGCGCGTGACGCTCGAAACCGGGCGCACGCACCAGATCCGGCTGCACCTGTCCCACGCCGGCTACCCGCTGGTCGGCGACCCGGTCTACGGCAGGCGGCTCGTCATCCCGCGCGGCGCGACGCCCGAGCTGGCGGCGGCGCTACGCGGATTCCGGCGCCAGGCGCTGCACGCCGCGAAGCTCGCTTTTCCGCACCCGCGCGGCGGCCGCACCATCGAGGTCGAATCCAGGCTGCCGGCGGATTTCCGCGGGCTCATCGCCTGCCTCAAGCGCGACCGCGACGCGGCGGCCGGCTGATGACCGCGCCGGAGTTCCTGGCGCCCGACTGGCCGGTGCCGCCCGGCGTGCATGCGTGCGTGACGACGCGGCGCGGCGGCGCGAGCGCCGGCTGCTACGCGAGCCTCAACCTCGGCGCGCACGTGGGCGATGACGCTGCGGCGGTTGCAGCCAATCGCCACCGGCTGCGCCACGCACTCGGATTGCCGGCGGAGCCGGCCTGGCTCGAACAGGTACATGGAACCGGCGTCGCCGTATTGCCGCGACCGGAGCAGGGGCCGGCCGACGCCGCGGTGACATTCTTGCCGGGCAACGTCTGCGCCGTACTGGTCGCTGACTGCCTGCCGGTCTTCCTCGCGAGCCGCGCCGGCGATCGCGTCGGCATCGCGCACGCGGGCTGGCGCGGGCTCGCGGCCGGCGTCGTCGAGGCCACGGTGCAGGCACTCGCCTGCGCGCCCGGCTCGCTCGTCGCCTGGCTCGGCCCGTCGATCGGGCCCGATGCCTTCGAGGTCGGCCCGGAAGTGCGCACTGCATTCCTGGCCCGGGATCCGGTCGCCGCGCAGGCGTTCCGGCCGGGACGCGAGGGCCGCCTGTTCGCGGACCTACCGGCGCTCGCGCGGCGCCGGCTCGCCGCGGCCGGCGTCACCGCCGTGCATGGCGGCGGGCTCTGCACGCATGCGGATCCGTCGCGCTTCTACTCCTACCGCCGCGACGGCGCGACCGGCCGCATGGCCGCGCTCGCCTGGCTCGCGTGATGTAGGCTGTCGCCCGTGTCGACGCTCCCGGCGATCATCCTTCTCACCGCGACTTGCGGCGCGCTTTCGGCGCTGGTCGCCGGCGGCTTCATGCTGCTGCCCGCAGCCTGGCGCGATGCCCTCCTGCCGCACCTGGTCAGCATCGCGACCGGCGCACTGCTCGGCGCAGCGCTGCTCGCATTGCTGCCGCACGCGCTCGATTCCGGTGCCGGCGCGCACGGCATCGGCATCGCGCTGGCGGCCGGCATTATCGCGTTTTTCGTGCTCGAGAAGCTGGTGCTGTGGCGGCACTGTCACGCGGATCGCTGCGAGGCGCACGGTCCGGAGGATCACCACCGCGACCGCGCCTCGGCGACGCTGATCCTGTGGGGCGACGCCTTCCACAACCTGCTCGACGGCGTGCTGATCGCGGCCGCTTTCCTCACGGATCCGCACCTCGGCGTCGTCACGACGGTGGCCGTGTTCGCGCACGAGATCCCGCAGGAAGTCGGCGATCTCGCGATCCTGCTGAATGGCGGCATGACGCGCCGGAAGGCGCTGGCGCTCAACGTCGCGGTGAGCCTGACCTCGATTGCCGGCGCGGTGATCGCCTGGTACCTGCTGGCGCAGGCGCTCGATGCGTTGCCATACGCCCTAGCGATCGCCGCGGCGAGCTTCCTCTACGTCGCGGTCGCTGACCTGATCCCGGGATTGCACCGCCGCGTGGACGCGCGCACCTCGATCCGGCAGGTCGTCCTCATCGCGTTCGGCATCGTCGTCATCGCACTCTCGCACGGCTTCGCGCACTAGACACCCGCGCGCGGGACCCGGCGCACTGCGGATTGCGCGCGTGCTTCGCCGGCGGGACACCCCTCGCTCGCTCAGGGCGGCGACCGCATTCGCTCGCTCGGGTGTCCCGCAACGGCTCGCACGCGCGCCATACGCCGCGGCGGTTCACGCGCGCGCCGGCCGGCCGGGTGCCCGAGCGAGTGACTAAAGTTCCGGCGGAACGAGCGAGGCCCCCGGCCGGCGAAGCGCGCAGCGCGATGCCCGGCGGCGAAGTACGCGCGCGACTACGAGTTGAGGCGGAGCGCCTCGCGCAGGCCGATGAGCACCAGCTCCGGCACATGCGCGTCAAAGATCTTCTCGTCCTCGAACAGCCGCGCAAACCCGCCGGTGCCGATCAGGACGGTCGGCTTGCCCGCGAAGTACTGCGCGCGGATCTCCGCGCAGAGATGTTTCAGGATCGCGATGTTGCCGTGGTACAGCCCCGCCTGGATGCTTTCTACCGTCGAGCGGCCGAGCAGCTCCGGGGGCTTCCTGATCTCGACCTTCGGCAGCCGTGCCGTGCGCGCGTCCAGGCTTTCCATTGCAAGCCTGAGGCCCGGCAGGATCACGCCGCCCAGGTAGTCGCGCCCGCCGGTGAGCGCGTCGATCGTCGTCGCCGTGCCGAAGTCCACGATGATCGCGTTCTGGCCGGGGAACAGCGTCGCCGCCGCGATCGCGCCCGCGATGCGGTCGCTGCCGACCTCGAGCGGGTTCCGGTAGCGAATGTTCAGCCCGGTGCGCACGCCGGGTTCGAGCAGGAAGGGGCGCAGGCCAAAGTACTTCAAGCTCGCGTTGCGCACCGAGTGGACCATGTCCGGCACGACCGAGCAGATCGCGGCCGTGGTGATCGCCGCGGGATCCACGTCGTTTTCGCGCAGCACCTGCCGGCAGAACAGGCCGAACTCGTCCGACGTGCTCTCGGCGCGCGTCGCGCGGCGGAATTGCAGTGCCAGGCGATCATCATCGAATACGCCGCCGTAGACCTGGCTGTTGCCGATGTCGAGCACCAGGATCATCGCGCCGCCGCCTTGACCTGTTCCTCGAGCAGGGCGGCGAGGGCGGTGGCGAGTTTCTCGCGCCCGGCATAGCGCCGCACCCGGCTGCTGCCGTTCTCGTGCACGAAGAAGACATGCTCCTCGCCCTCGGCGAGCGTCGAGACGTCGTTCTGCACGACGTAGCGCGCGCGGCTGCGCTTCAGCAGGTCGCGCGCGGCCCGCGCTTGGGCGCTCGCGTCCGGCTCATGGGTCAGCTTGAAGCCAACCAGGACCAGGTCCGGGTTGCCGGCGTAGCCCATGATGCGCTCGATGATCTTGTGGGTCGGCCGCAGCTTCACCGACAGCTCGCTGCCCGAGGGGATCTTCGCGTTCGCCTGCGGATCAACGACCGCGAAGTCGCTTACCGCCGCCGCGTGGACCACGGCCGCGCAGGCCGTGTCGCGGACGAGGCGGCGCAGGGCCGCGTCGAGCGAGGCGTGATCCGTGAATGCCTCCCGGCGCGCGACGCCGGCAGCCTGCGTGGAGTCCGCGCCCGCCAGCTGCGTCACGTGGAAGCCGCGCTCGACCAGCGCCTCGCAGATCATGGCGCCGGTCCGGCCGCTGCTGAAATTGGAGATGAAGCGCACGCTGTCGATCGGCTCGCGTGTCGCGCCCGAGGTGACCACGACCCTGGCTTTCATCGGCCGGTTTCCAGTGCCGCGAGCACGTGCTTCTCGAGTTCGTCCACCTCGAGCAGGCGGCCTTCGCCCTGCTCGCCGCAGGCGAGGGGGCCGTCGCCCACCGGCAGCAGGCGCGCGCCGAAGCCGGCGAGCCGCTCGCGCGCAGCGCGCGTCGCCGGGTGTTCCCACATGGTCGCATTCATGGCGGGCGCGACCAGCCAGGGCTTTCGCCCGATTTCCCAGGCGAGAAACAGGGCGCCGATCACGTCGTCGGCGAGTCCCGCGGCCATGCGGTTGAGCGAGTTCGCGGTCGCGGGGCAGACCAGCGCGAGGTCGGCCCAGCGCGCGAGGCGGATGTGATCCATCGTGCGGCCGGCCTCGTAGAGATCCGTGAAGGGCGTGCGCCCGGTGAGGCCCTCGAGCGTCGCGGCCCCGACGAAGCGCAGCGCGCCCGCGGTCGCGACCGTCTGCACGGCGATGCCGCGCTTCGCGAGCCGCGAGACGAGCTCGCAGGCCTTGAAGCAGGCGATCGAACCGGTCAGCAGGAACAGGATTTTGCGGTCCGCTTCACTCGACATTGTCGATCAGCCTCACGTTGCCGAGCCGCACGGCTGCCAGGCGGCGGCCGTCGCGGTCCGCGACATAGTCCACTTCAAAGCCCTCGCGCGCCAGTGCGTCGGCGGTTTCGGCCGGCGCCAGCCGCTCGGCCAGGCTGCGTGCGAGCACGCGATGCAGGGCCGGCGCGCGCGCCCGCTCGGCCGGCGTCAGCAGCCGGTTGCGCGAGCTCATCGCGAGGCCGTCCGGCTCGCGCAGCGTCGGGCAGCGGACGATGCGCGTATCGAGGAAGAAAGCGTGCACCAGCCCCTCGACCAGCTCGAGTTGCTGGAAGTCCTTCTCGCCGAAATAGGCTCGGTCGGGCCGCATCAGGAGCAGCAGCTTCAGGACCACGGTCAGCACGCCGTCGAAGTGCCCCGGGCGCGCGGCGCCCTCGAGCTGCAGGCTCAGCGAGTTCTCGGTCACGCGATAGCGGTAGCCGTCGCGGTAAATCTCCTCCGCGCGCGGCAGGAACACGAGGTCGCAGCCCGCGCCGCGCAGGATGTCCAGGTCGCGCTCGAGCGTGCGCGGATAACGCGCGAGGTCGGCCGGATCGCTGAACTGGGCGGGATTCAGGAAGATGCTTACCCAGGCGCGCGCGTTCTCCGACTTCGCGCGCCGCAGCAGGGACAGGTGGCCCGCGTGCAGGGTGCCGAGCGTCGGCACGAAGCCGGTCGCGCCCGCGCCGCGCGCGCGGCGGTGATCGACGAGCCCGGCGACGTCCGCGACGATCATCATGCGTCGTAGCTCTCGGCGGCGGTCGGAAACCGGCCCTGCTTGACGTCGGCGTCGAAGCGGTCGAGGGCGTCGCGCACGATGCCGTTGCCGTCGACATAGGCGCGCACGAACCGCGGCCGATGGGTTCCGGTAAAGCCGAGCAGGTCGTTCAGGACCAGGACCTGGCCGTCGCAGTCCGGGCCTGCGCCGACGCCGATGGTCGGGATCCGCAGGCTGCGCGTGATGCGCGCGCCGAGCGCCGAGGGCACGCACTCGAGCACCATCGAGAAGCAGCCGAGCGCCTCGAGGCGCCTCGCGTCCTCGACGATGCGCGCGGCGTCGTCATCGAGGCGGCCCTGCACCCGGAAACCGGACAGCGCGTTGACCGACTGCGGCGTGAGCCCGAGGTGGCCCATGACCGGCACCCCCGAGCCGACGATCGCCTCGATGACGTCCTCGTGCCCCGCGACGCCCTCGAGCTTCACGGCCTGCGCGCCGGCACGCACCAGCGCGGCCACCGCGTCGAGCGCGGCGGGCACGCCCTTGCGGAACGAGAGGAACGGCAGGTCGCCGATTAGGAAGCGCGTCGGCGCGCCGCGCCGCACGGCCGCCGTGTGCCACGCCATCATCTCGACCGTGGCGGCGAGCGTGTCCGGGTAGCCGTGCACGACCATCGCCGCGCTGTCGCCGACCAGGATGCTGTCGACCTGCGAGGCTTCGGCGACGCGCGCGAGGCTCGAGTCGTAACAGGTGATCATGGAGATCTTGCGCCCGGCGGCCTTGGCCGCCGCGAATTCGAGCACCGATTTCATGCGCGTTCCCTCCCGGCCGCCGAAATGAAGGCCCGGTACACGTACCCGAGCGGCGTGCCATCGAGCGCATCGAGGTGCATCGCGATCGTCTCGGTGTCGCCGCGCGCCACCGGGCCGGTCAGCGCGCCGTCGCTGGAGGCGATGACGTTCTCGATGATGCGGCGCGGATAGGCCGCGAGCGCGCCGCGCGGCGCGCCGAAGCGCGACTCCATCGCCGCGAAGAAGTCGCGCCACAGCACGGCGGTGAAGCCCCCGGCCAGCGCGCAGAGCGCGTGGTAGTACGCCTTGTCCTCCGTCCTGAGCGGGAAGCAGGGATTCGGCAGGCGCGGGAACAGGCGCCGGAACTCCGCGAGCGGCTCCGGGTGCGCCGCGTCCTGGTCCACGAACACGGGTATGTCGCGATAGAAGGCGGGCTCGTACAGCGTCGTCGAGAAGCTCATGAGCGGGTGGGCGCCGAAGGCGCCCGCGAAGTTCCGCCCGCCGCAGAAGTGCACGAAGCGGCGGTCGCGGAAGCCTTCGGCGCGCAACGTGTCCATGACCGGCGCGATCGCATCGTCCGAGACCGCGAGCAGGATGACGGGGCAGTCCGCGAGCGCCTCGGCCGCGCTCACGCCCGGCTTGCCGTTCGGGCGCGCGTGACGGCGCGACCAGAGCCTCCACGGCAGGCCGAGGCTCGTGAAATAGTGGCGCCAATGCCGCGAGAGGCGGCCATCCCCGACGAAACCGTAGGGCGACGACCCGGAATCCGGGCGGTCAGCGGGTACCTGTCCCATGGATCAAGTCCCTCGAAATCAACGCTCGTCCACAACCGGTCACGGCCTCCGCGAGGGAGGTCCGCGCCACTCGCGATTCTACCCGGCGCCCGGGTTGCGCGCGCAAAGCCTTGAAAATCTCATTAAATTTCACGGTCTTCGGGTTGAATCAGTGCCAACCGGCCTCATGAAGCCGGCAGGCACTCGCCGCGGAGCGAAGCGATGCGCATGGATCGGCTGACTTCGAAATTCCAGCTGGCGCTGGCGGACGCGCAGTCACTGGCGGTCGGCCGTGACCAGCAATTCATCGAGCCCGTGCACCTGATGCTCGCGCTGCTCGACCAGGAAGGCGGCAGCGCGCGCCCGCTGCTCGACCGCGCCGGCGTCAACGTCAACCTGCTGCGCTCCCGCCTGCTCGAGCAGATCGGGCGCATCGCGACGGTCGAGGGCGCGGCGGGAGAGGTCCATCCGTCGAACGACCTCCTGAAGCTCCTGAACATCACCGACAAGCTCGCGCAGAAACGCGGCGACCAGTACCTCTCGAGCGAGCTCTACGTGCTCGCGGCCTGCGAGGACAAGGGCGCGCTTGGCCGCGTCCTGAAGGACAGCGGCGCCGTGAAGGGCGCCATCGACAAGGCGATCGACGACCTGCGCGGCGGCGAGAAGGTGGACGACCCGAACGCCGAGGAGCAGCGCGGGGCGCTCGAGAAGTTCACGATCGACCTCACCGAGCGCGCCGAGAAGGGCAAGCTCGACCCGGTGATCGGCCGCGACGACGAGATCCGCCGTACCGTCCAGGTGCTGCAGCGGCGCACCAAGAACAACCCGGTGCTGATCGGCGAGCCGGGCGTCGGCAAGACCGCGATCGTCGAAGGCCTCGCCCAGCGCATCGTCAACGGCGAGGTGCCCGAAAGTCTCAAGGACAAGCGCATCCTCGCGCTCGACATGGGCTCGCTGATTGCCGGCACCAAGTTCCGCGGCGAGTTCGAGGAGCGCCTGAAGGGCGTGCTCAACGACCTCGCCAAGCAGGAAGGCCGCGTGATCCTGTTCATAGACGAGCTGCACACGGTGGTCGGCGCCGGCAAGGCCGAGGGCTCGATGGACGCCGGCAACATGCTGAAGCCCGCGCTCGCGCGCGGCGAGCTGCACTGCGTCGGCGCGACGACGCTCGACGAGTACCGCAAGCACGTCGAGAAGGACGCGGCGCTCGAGCGCCGCTTCCAGACCGTATTCGTCGGCGAGCCCTCGGTCGAGGACACGATCGCGATCCTGCGCGGCCTGAAGGAGCGCTACGCCGTGCACCACAAGGTCGAGATCACGGATCCCGCGATCGTCGCCGCCGCGACGCTCTCGCACCGCTACATCACCAGCCGCCAGCTGCCCGACAAGGCGATCGACTTGGTCGACGAGGCGGCCTCCCGCATCCGCATGGAGATCGACTCGAAGCCGGAGGAGATGGACCGCCTCGAGCGCCGCATCATCCAGCTCAAGATGGAGCGTGAGGCCCTCAAGAAGGAAAAGGACGAGGCGTCGAAGAAGCGCCTCGAGCAGCTCGAGCAGGCGCTTGCCGGCCTCGAGAAGGAGTTCGCCGACCTCGAGGAGGTCTGGAAGGCCGAGAAAGCCGCGGTCCAGGGCGCGGCCCACATCAAGGAGGAAATCGAGCGCGCGAAGCTCGAGATCGACGCCGCAAAGCGCGCGGGCAACCTCGCGCGCGCGTCGGAGCTCCAGTACGGGAAGATGCCGGACCTCGAAAAGCGCTTGAAGTCCGCGCAGGAGGCGGAGGCGAAAGCGCCGACGCTGGTGCGCAACAAGGTCACGGAGGAGGAGGTCGCCGAAGTCGTCTCCAAGTGGACCGGCATCCCGGTTGCCAAGATGCTCGAGGGCGAGCGCGAGAAGCTCCTCAGGATGGAGCAGCAGATCGCCAGGCGCGTGGTCGGCCAGGAGGAGGCCGTGCGCACCGTCTCCGACGCGATCCGGCGCAGCCGCGCCGGGCTCTCCGATCCGAACCGGCCGAATGGCTCGTTCCTGTTCCTCGGGCCCACGGGCGTCGGCAAGACCGAGCTCACCAAGGCGCTCGCCGAGTTCCTGTTCGACACCGAGGATGCGCTGGTGCGCATCGACATGTCGGAGTTCATGGAAAAGCACTCGGTCGCCCGGCTGATCGGCGCGCCCCCGGGCTACGTCGGCTACGAGGAAGGCGGCTACCTGACCGAAGCCGTGCGCCGCCGGCCGTACTCCGTGATCCTGCTCGACGAGATCGAGAAGGCGCACCCGGACGTGTTCAATGTCCTGTTGCAGGTGCTCGACGATGGGCGCCTCACGGATGGCCAGGGCCGCACCGTGGACTTCCGCAACACGGTCGTGATCATGACCTCGAACCTGGGCTCGCAGGTGATCCAGGAGATGGCGGGCGAGGACAATTACGAGAATATGAAAAAAGCCGTGCTCGAGATCGTCGGGCAGCAGTTCCGGCCGGAGTTCATCAACCGCATCGACGACATCATCGTGTTCCACCCGCTCGGGCGCGAGCACATCCGTCGCATCGTGGACATCCAGACGGGTTACCTGCGCCGCCGGCTCGGCGACCGGGACATCCGCATCGAGCTCGACGACGGCGCGATGGATCTGCTGGGCGCCGCTGGATTCGACCCGGTATACGGCGCGAGGCCGCTCAAGCGCGCGATCCAGCAGCAGCTCGAGAACCCGCTCGCGCAGCGCATCCTCGCCGGCGAGTTCGGCCCGGGCGAAATGGTCCGCGTGACGGCAGAGGACGGCGCGCTGATTATGCGAAAATAGCCAGCGATGCCGTTCTACGAGTACCAGTGTGCCGCCTGCGGGCACCACCACGAGGAATTGCAGAAGGTCTCGGACCGGGCGCTGCGCAAGTGCCCGGCCTGCAGCCGCCCGTCCCTGAAGCGGCTGGTCTCCGCGCCGGTCTTCCGCCTGAAGGGCGGCGGCTGGTACGAGACCGACTTCAAGCACGATAAGGAAGCGAAACGGAACATCGCCGGGGACAAGGAGCCTGCCGCTGGCGAAGGCCCGGCGGTTGAGAAGCCGAAGGACGAGAAGGCGGACGCCAAGCCGGCCGACAAGAAGCCCGAAGCGGCGCCCGCCGCCAAGGCCTCGCCGCCGGCAAGGAAGCCGAAGCCGGCCCGGCCGAAGGCCGCCCGGCGACGTCCGGTGCGGCGTTAATCGGCGGTTGCCAGCGTCGCCGCGCGGCACGTAACATCGCGCGCTTTACTCATGCGCACCCATTACTGCGGAGAAATCGACGAATCCCTGGCGGGCCGCACGCTCGAGGTGGCCGGCTGGGTGCACCGCCGCCGTGACCACGGCGGCGTGATTTTCGTCGACCTGCGCGACCGCTCGGGCCTGCTGCAGGTGGTTTTCGATCCCGACACCGCGGAGGCCTTCAAGGGCGCCGAGCACCTCGGCCGCGAGTACTGCATCCAGGTGCAGGGCAAGGTGCGCCCGCGCCCGGCGGGCACGGCGAACGCGAACCTGAGCTCGGGCCAGGTCGAGCTGCTCGCCCAGAAGCTCGTCATCCTCAACCCTTCGGCGACGCCGCCGTTCTCGCTGGACGAAGAAGTGGGCGAGGAGCTCCGGCTCAAGCACCGCTACATCGACCTCAGGCGCGACGTGATGCAGGAGCGCCTCAGGCGCCGGCACGCGATCACGCGTGCGATGCGCGAGTACCTCGACGGCCGTCACTTCGTGGACATCGAGACGCCGATGCTCACCAAGGCGACACCCGAGGGCGCGCGTGATTATCTCGTGCCCTCGCGCACGCATCCCGGCAAGTTCTTTGCGTTGCCGCAGTCACCGCAGATCTTCAAGCAGCTCTTGATGATGAGCGGCTTCGACCGCTACTACCAGATCGTGCGCTGCTTCCGCGACGAGGACCTGCGCGCCGACCGCCAGCCCGAGTTCACCCAGCTCGACATCGAGACCTCGTTCCTGGCGCAGGAGCAGGTGATGGCGCTGATGGAAGGGCTCATCCGCCACGTGTTCTCGCGCGTGCTGAAGCTGCAGCTGCCCGACCCGTTCCCGCGCTTGAAGTATGCGGAGGCGATGCGCCGCTACGGCTCCGACAAGCCGGACCTGCGGGTGCCGCTCGAGTTCGTCGATGTCGCGGACCTCGTGGCCGGCAGCGAGTTCAAGGTGTTCGCGGCACCGGCGGCCGACCCGGACGGGCGGGTCGCGGCGCTGCGTGTTCCGCGCGGCGGCGAACTCTCGCGCAGGCAGATCGACGAGTACACGGCTTATGTCGCACGCTTCGGCGCGCGCGGTCTCGCTTATATAAAGGTGAACGACGCCGCGAAGGGTCGCGATGGCCTGCAGTCGCCGGTTCTGAAGTTCCTGACCGACGCGGCGGTCACCGGCATCGTCGCGCGCACGAAAGCCGAGACGGGCGACCTCGTGTTCTTCGGCGCCGACAAGGCGAAAGTGGTGAACGACGCCCTCGGGGCGCTCCGCCTTCTGCTCGGCCGCGACCTCGGGCTGGTGGAGGAGGGCTGGCGCCCGCTGTGGGTGACGGACTTCCCGATGTTCGAGTACGACGCGGACGCGAAGCGCTGGGGGGCCATGCACCACCCATTCACTTCACCCGTGGATCCGGATCCGTCGGCGTTGACGGCGGACCCGAAGAACGCGCTCGCGCGCGCCTACGACATGGTGCTGAACGGATCCGAGATCGGCGGCGGCTCGATCCGCATCCACCGCGAGGACATGCAGAGTGCGGTATTCGACCTGCTCGGCATCTCGCGCGAGCAGGCCGCGGTAAAATTCGGCTTCCTGCTGGAGGCACTGCGCTACGGCGCCCCGCCGCACGGCGGCATCGCCTTCGGGCTGGACCGGCTGGCGATGCTGATGTCCGGCGCCGAGAGCATCCGCGACGTGATCGCCTTCCCGAAGACCCAGTCGGCCTGGGACCCGCTCACCGACGCGCCCTCCGAGGCCGACGACGCCCAGCTCGCCGAACTGCACATCCGCGTCAGGAAGCCATGACGGAACCATGACGGTGCCGGGTCGCACATATCGCACTTATTGCAGGACAATAAGTGCGATATGTACGACCCGGCACCCGTTGTTCCCGTTGTTCTCGTTCACGGCCTTTGGCTCAACGGGCTCGAGTTCTTCCTGCTGCGCGACCGGCTGCGGCGCGCGGGTTTTGCGCCCTCGGTATTTCACTACCACTCGATGCACGCGACGCTCCCTGCCGCCGGCGACGAGCTCGCCGGGTGCCTGCGCGATCTCGGCGCGACAGTGCACGTCATCGCCCACAGCCTCGGCGGGCTGGTCGCCTGTGAGGCCTACGCGCGTCACCCGGACCTGCCGACCGGGCGCGTCGTCCTGATGGGCTCGCCGATCCGCGGCTCGCGAACCGCGCGGGCCGTCGCCTCGCACTGGTTCGGGCCGGCGGCGCTCGGACCGCTCGCGCTCGCCGAACTCGCGCGCGAGCGCAAGCCCATGTCGCCGCTGTCGCGCGAGGTCGGCGTCATCGCCGGCTCGCTGCCGATCGGCATCGGTCGCGCCTTCGCGGAGTTGCCGCAGCCGAATGACGGCACGGTCAGCGTCGCGGAGACCGCGCTTCCGGGCGCGACGTCACGAATCGTGCATGACATCAGTCACACCGGCATGCTGTTCTCGTCCGTGGTCGCGGAGTCGGCGGTAAAGTTCCTCGCCACTGGTCGCTTTGGATGACCGCCCATGCCCGACGGGTTCCGCCGCTGGCCCTGGTCCGCGATCGCGTTTGCCCTTTATCCGCTGATTTTCATCGCCGTCACCAACCCTGGGCAGGTCAGCGCGGGCTCGCTGGTCCCGACGCTCGCCGTCGCGGCGGCGGCGAGCGCGACGCTGCTCGCTTTGCTGCGGCTGCTGTTCGGCGACTGGCCGCGCGCCGGGCTCGGCGTCATCTGGTTTCTCCTGCTGTTCTTCGGCTACGACCCGGTGAATGCCGCATTCGACGGGACGGGTGGTGACGCCGACGAGGGCGTGGCCGTCGTCGGCTGGGCGGCCAGAAACCTGCAGCTCATCCATTCCATTGTCTGGCTCCTGCTGCTCGCGCTCGGCTGGTCGTGGTTGCGCCGCCTGAAGCGGCCGCTCGGGCGGCTGCCCGCGGCACTGAATCTCGTTTCCGTGCTGCTGATCGGGCTGGCGCTCGCTCAATGGCTCGCCGGACGCGACGGCAAGGGTGGCGGGCCGGAACCGGGCCGGGTGCAGGGCGACGCGGTACATGGCACGCCCGACATCTATTTCATCGTGCTCGACGGCTACGCGCGCGCCGACATGCTGGCGCAGCACTATGCCTGGGACAACGGGCCGTTCCTGCGGCGCCTCGAGGCGCGCGGGTTCCAGGTGGCCGACGCGAGCCAGGCGAATTACGGCTGGACATTCCTCTCGCTCGCCTCGACGCTCAACATGGATTACCTGCCGGCGCTGCTCGGCGACCGGCTCGACCCGGCCGGCGTCGGCCGCGAGGACGCGTACCGGCTGCTGCGCGACAACCGGGCGGCGGCCTTCCTGCGCGAGCGCGGCTACCGGTTCGTGCACCTGCAGTCCACGTGGGGCGGCACGGGCAGCAATCCGTATGCCGACGATTTCCGCGCCTGCGGCGGCGGACCGTTCCGCGACGACTACCTGCTGGCGATCGCGGAAGTGAGCTGGTTGCGCGCGCTCGGAACGCGCGCCTCGGTGGACCTTGCGAGCTGCCACCTGCGGAATTTCGAGACACTGGCCGGGCTTGCGCGCGAGCCCGGGCCCAAGTTCGTCCTGGTGCACTTCGTCCCGCCGCACCATCCGTACCTGTTCGATCGCGACGGCAACGTGCTGCGTAATGCCACTCTCTCGAATCAGTTCGAGTTCCAGAAGCTCTTGTGGGAGGACCGGGCGGCGTACATCGACCAGCTCGTGTTCGTCAGCCGCAAGCCGGAAGAAGCGATCGACCGCCTGATCGCGGATTCGCCGCGCCCGCCGACGATCCTGCTGGTCTCCGACCACGGGCCGAACCTGCGCCGCGCGATCCGGGGCGCCGAATACAACCGGCTGCGGCTTGCCAGCCTGTCGGCGGTGCGCCTGCCCGGCGCCCCTGCGGACCTGCTGACCGAGGACGTTTCCAACGTGAACCTGCTGCGGATCGTGCTTCGGCACCTGTTCGGCGCGGACCTGCCGCCGCTTCCGGACCGGCTTTTTGTCTCCGAGTACCGCCGGCCGTTCGACTTCACGGAAGTCGACCGGGACGGCCAGCCGGTTGTGCCCGAGGCCCGCCCGGCCGACAATATGTGACGTAATCGGCGGGGCGGGCGATGGCGCCAGTGGTCTGATTCGGCATCGCCAGCGAGGTCTGACCATGGGCATCGCGTCGAAACCCGGCATCCTCCGCCACGCCGCCATGGCGGCGGCCTTGGCCCTCGGCGCCGTGGGTCCCGCGCAGGCCTATATCGACCCTGGCACGGGCTCGATGCTGCTGCAGATGATCGGTGCCGGCATCGCGGGCGCGATCTTCTACTTCCGCGAGCTCAGGATGAAGCTCATTGCGATGTTCACGCGACGCGGGGCGACTGCGGCCGAGGACGGCTCCGACGCGCCCTCCGGCGACGCGCCCCGTTGACGCCGGCGCTCGCGAGCCCCCTTTCCTTCCGCGATCCGGACGCCACGCTCGTCAAGCATGACGGCCGGCTGATCCGCGCCGTGCGCGGGCACGCGCTCGATTCGTTCCGGCGCATGCTCGATGATCCGCTGGTCCGGCGCTGGATGGACGACGGGCGCATCGTCCGCACGCGGCCGCTGTCGCGCATCGATTCTCCGCCGCAGTTCGGCGACTTTGGCGGCGAGTGCTTCGAGCACGAACGCATCCCGTTCGTCAGCCAGCCCGCCGAATGGGCCCCGGAAATGCTGGCGGCGGCCGCGTCCTTCACGCTCGGACTCAGCCGTGCATTGCTGCCGCACGGATGGCAGCTGAAGGACGCGACGCCCGCGAACGTCTTGTTCCGCGATTCCGAGCCGGTATTCGCGGACCTGCCGTCGATCGTCCCCCGCGAGCCGGGCGGCTGCCTCTGGATCGCGAGGCACCAGTTCGAGACGACCTTCCTGCTGCCGCTCATTGCCTCGGTCGAAGCGGGGCTGCCGATCGCGTGGATGCTGGCGAATCCCGTCGCCGGACTCTCGCACGAAGCGCTCGCCCGCATCCTCGGCGCGCGCCGCTGGATCAAGCCCCGTCTCTGGCGCACGGTGGCGCTGCCGGCCGCGCTCGCCGCGCAGGCGGCGCGGGGCACGACGCCTCGCGGCCTGAAAGGCCTCGAGCGACGCGCGGGCGCTGTACACCCTGGAGCGCTCGCTCGCGGTCCTCGAGCGCCAGGTGGGCCGCTGCGTTTCGCGGCTGCAGGCGCAGAGTTCGCACTGGCATCGCTATACGTCGACGCGCGCGCACTACGGCAGCGCCGACCTGGAGGCCAAGTGTCACTTCGTCTCCGACGCAGTCGCCGGCACGCGACCGCGGCGCACACTCGATATCGGCGCGAACACCGGCAATTCAGCGAGATTGCGGCCCGGGCGGGCGAGGTCGTTGCCCTCGACATCGACGAGCGCTCGATCGCCGCCATCTGGGCGCGGGCGCGCGCCGGCAAGCTCCCGATCCTGCCGCTGGTCGGCAACTTCGGCCGGCCGATGCCCGCACTCGGCTGGCGCAACCGCGAGTTCCCGTCCCTGCTCGGGCGCGCGGCGGGCAGCTTCAACCTGGTGCTGATGCTCGCCGTGGTGCACCACCTGCGCGTCACCGAGGGCGTGCCGGTCGCCGAGCAGTTCGACGCCGTCGGCGCGATCACGCGGCGGCACCTGCTGGTCGAATTCGTGCCGGTGACGGACCCGATGTTCGCCGCTCTTGCGCGCGGCCGCGAGCCGCTCTACGGCGACTGCGAGCGGCTGGTGTTCGAGGCGACGCTGCTGGAACGTTTCCAGGTCGAGCGCAGGCACGAACTTCCGAACGGCCGCGTCCTCTATCTGGCGCGCAAGCGTTCTGCCTGAATCGGGACTGCAGCGGGGTCTGTTCCCTTCAGCACCGCCGTCCGGTCAGTCGTCGCCAGCTTTTCGCTGAAGGGGACTGACCCCTCCGCGGTGACGCTGCTCAAGCTTCTCCAGGTAATTCCGCGCACTCTCGATGACCGCACGCGGCACGCCGGCTTTCTGCGCGACCGCGAGCCCGTAGCTGCGGCTCGCCGGCCCGGGCTTCACCGCGTGCAGGAACACGATGCCGTCGGCGTGCTCGGTGGCGTCGAGGTGCACGTTCGCGACCGCCGGAACCCGGTCGGCGAGCTCGGTCAGCTCGAAGTAGTGGGTCGCGAACAGCGTGAACGCCCGCAATGACCGCGCGATGTGCATGGCGCAGGCGAAGGCGAGCGACAGCCCGTCGTAGGTGCTGGTGCCGCGGCCGATCTCGTCCATCAGCACGAGGCTGCGCTCGGTCGCTGCGTTCAGGATCACGGCGGCCTCGGTCATCTCCACCATGAAGGTCGAGCGGCCGCCGGCGAGGTCGTCGGAGGCGCCGATGCGCGTGAAGATACGGTCGAATGGCCCGATCACCGCGCGCTTCGCCGGCACGAAGCTGCCGATCGAGGCGAGCACGAGGATCAGCGCCGCCTGCCGCATGTACGTCGACTTGCCGCCCATGTTCGGGCCGGTGATCACCAGCATGCGGCGCGCGTCCGTGAGCTCGAGATCGTTCGGCACGAAGGGATCGTCCAGCACGCACTCGACCACCGGGTGCCGGCCGCCCTCGATGCGAAGCCCCGGCTCCTTGCCGAGCTCGGGGCGTACGTAGCGCAGGCTCACCGCGCGCTCGGTCAGGTTCGCGAGCACATCCGCGAGCGCGAGCGCCGCGGCCAGGCGCTTGAGCGAGGCGAGCTCGGCGATCAGCGCATCGAGTAGGCCGTCGAACAGCTCGCGCTCGCGCGCCAGCGCGCGGTCGCGGCTGCCGAGCACCTTGTCCTCGAACTGCTTGAGCTCGGGCGTGATGTAGCGCTCGGCGTTCCTGACGGTCTGGCGGCGTTGCCAGTCGAGCGGCGCGCGCTCGGACTGGCTGCGCGGCAGCTCGATGTAGTAGCCGTGCGCGCGGTTGTAGGCGACCTTGAGCTGCGCGATGCCGGTGCGCCGGCGCTCGCGTTCCTCGAGTTCGAGCAGGTGCCGGTCCGCCCCGGTCGCGATCGAGCGCAGCTCGTCGAGCGCCGCGTCGTAGCCCGCGGCGATGACGCCGCCCTCGCGCAGCAGCGCGGGCGGCGCGGCGACCATGACGCGTGTCAGGAGCGCGTGCAGTGCCTCGCGCGGCGCGAGGTCGCGCGCCGCCGAGGCGAGCAGCGGCGCGTCGAGTCCGGCGAGCGCGGTTTGCAGATCCGGCAGCGCGGCGAGCGCCGCGCGCAGCGCCGCGAGATCGCGCGGCCGCGCCGAATGCAACGCGATGCGCGCGAGCACGCGCTCGACGTCGCCGATGCCGCGCAGGATCCCGTGCAGGCGGTCGTAGCGATCGGCGTGGATCAGCGACTCGACGGCGTCGTAGCGCGCCTCGAGCGGCGCGCGGTCGCGCAGCGGGCGGCGGATCCAGCGCCTGAGTTCCCGCGCTCCCATCGCGGTCGCCGTGCGGTCGATGACGCCTGCGAGGGTCGCGTCCTCGCGCCCGGCGAGGCTGGTGTCCAGCTCGAGATTGCGCCGGGTCGCGGCGTCCATCACCAGCGCCTCGTCACGCGACTCGCGCGCGAGGCCGGTGAGGTGGGGCAGGGCGCCTTTCTGCGTGTCGCGCGCGTATTGCAGCAGGGCGCCGGCCGCGCCGATCGCGAGCGTCAGATCCTCGCAGCCGAAGCCCGCCAGGTCCTGCGTGCCGAACTGCGCGGTGAGCGCCCGGCGCGCCGTCTCGCCGAGGAAATGCCAGGGCGGCCGCTCGACGACGCGGGCCGCGACCGCTGCCTTGACGCCTTCGGGGACCAGCATCTCCGCCGGCCTGAGGCGCTCGAGCTCGGCGGCGAGCGACTCGCGGCCCTCGCCCTCGAGCACGCTGAAGCGGCCCGCCGCGAGGTCGAGCCAGGCGAGGCCGAAGCGCTCGCCGTCCGCCGCGAGCGCGGCCAGCAGGTTCTCGCGGCGCGCATCGAGCAGCGCCTCGTCCGTGACGGTGCCCGGCGTCACGATGCGCACGACCTCGCGGGTGACGGGACCCTTGGCCCTGCCCACGACGCCCGTCTGCTCGCAGATCGCGACCTGCTCGCCCTGGCGGACCAGCCGCGCGAGATAGCTGTCGAGCTTCTCGACCGGCACGCCCGCCATCGGGATCGCCGCGCCGCCGGACTCGCCGCGCTGCGTCAGGACGATGTCGAGCAGCTTCGAACCGCGCCGCGCATCGTCGTAGAAGAGCTCGTAGAAGTCCCCCATGCGGTAGAACAGGAGCACGTCCGGGTTCTCCGCCTTGATGCGCAGGTACTGCTGCATCATGGGCGTGTGGGCTTCGAGCCCCTCGAACATCGGCACCGTCTCCGGCCTGGTTTCCGGGTTCCTCATTTGGGGCATTATGACGGCCCGGAACGAGGACGACACATGAGCATCACCTACCAGTCGGACCAGGGCATCGCCCGGCTCACCTTTGACCGCCCGGCCAAGAAGAATGCGATCACGGCCGAGATGTACGAACAGTTCGTCGCGGGCCTGAAGCAGGCCTCCGCCGACCCAGCCGTACGGGCAGTGCTGGTCACCGGCGCGGGCGGCACATTCACGGCCGGCAACGATCTCAAGGATTTTTCGAATCCGAAGTTCGCGCAGCCGGACTCGCCGGTGCTGTCCTTCATGCAGGGGCTTGCCACTTTCGAAAAGCCCGCGGTCGCGGCGGTGCAGGGGATGGCCGTCGGCATCGGTGTCACGATGCTGCTGCACTGCGACCTCGTGTACGCCGCCGACGACGCGACCTTCTCGATGCCATTCACGAATCTCGGGCTGGTGCCGGAGTTCGCCTCGACGCTGCTCCTGCCGCAGATCGCGGGACGGGTTCGCGCCGCGGAGAAGCTCCTGCTCGGCAGACCCTTCCCGGCGCACGAAGCGGTGGTCATGGGCCTCGCCAATGCCGTGCTGCCGTCCGCCGGGGTGCTGGCGCACGCCGAGCAGGTGGCGCGCGCGTTCACCAGGCTCCCGCCCGGGGCGGTGCGCGACACGAAGAAGCTGCTGCGCGACGGGCTCGGTTCCGCGGTGAAAGACGCGATCTTCCGCGAAGCCTCGTATTTCGGTCCGCGGCTCGCGGGCGCCGAAGCGCGCGAGGCGATCGCGGCAATTCTCGAAAAGCGGGCCCCGGACTTCTCGAAGGTCCAGTAGCCGAGATGGCCATGCTGGAGCGCACGACCGCGTCGCTGCCTGCCGCCTGGTACTACGATCCGGCGCAATATGCGCGCGAGCTCGAGGCGGTCTGGTACCGCGACTGGGTCTGCGTCGGCCGGCTCGAGGACCTGCCGGAGCCGGGTGACTACTTCCTCGCCGAAGTCGGCAGCGAGCGGCTGGTCGTGACCCGCGACCGCGACGGCCGGCCGCGCGCCTTCCACAACACCTGCCGGCACCGCGGCTCGACGCTCTGCACGGAGCCGCGCGGGCGGTTCGCCGGCGGTCGGATCGTCTGCCCGTACCACGCCTGGAGCTACGCGCTGTCGGGCGAGCTGGCGGCCACGCCGAAGATGCAGCTGCCATCCGATTTCCGGCGCGAGGATTACCCGCTGTACGCGGTGCACGCGGATACCTGGGGCGGTTTCCTGTTCGTGAACCTGGCCGAGCGGCCGGCCGCGACGCTCGCCGGGTTTCTCGGTGTGGAAGCGAAAAACGTCGAGCGCTGGCCGCTGGCCTCGCTCGTGTCCGTGCGCCGCGAGGTGACGACGCTTGCCTGCAACTGGAAGGTGTACTGGGAGAACTACTCGGAGTGCTACCACTGCCCCGGCGTGCATCCCGAGTTGTGCCGCGTCATGCCGCTGTACCGGGAGGGCGTGACGAGTTATGCGGACAGCCGTACGGCGCCATCACCGGGAATGGCCGGGGACATGCGGGAGCGTGTGGCGCCGGGCTACGTGACCTGGACCCTCGACGGCCAGACCAGGTTGCCGCTCATCGAGGGCCCGAGTGCGGCAGACCGGGCGCTCGGCGTCGTGTTCGTCTCGTTTGCGTCGAGCCTCATCATCATCGCGCACCCGGACTACGTGCGCAGCGTCCGCATCCTGCCGCGCGGCCCTGAGTGCGTCGAGCTGACGGTGGACTGGCTGCTGCCGGCCGGCGTCGCGGAGGCGCATCCCGGCGAAATCGAGCGCATGTGCGAACTCGGCCGGCTCGTCGTCGCCCAGGACGGCCGAGTCTGCGAGCTCAACCAGCAGGGCCTGCGCTCGCGACGGCATCGCGAGGGCGTGCTGATGCCGCAGGAGGCCGCCCTGCACGAATTCCATGAATGGCTGAAATCCCGGCTCGCGGAGGTCTCATGAACGCAAAGACCGCCGTCAATGATCTGGCGCTGCGCCGGCTTGCGGCGCGGGTTGCCAAGCGCCTGCGCGCCGCGGGCGAAACGCTCGTCACGGCGGAATCCTGCACCGGCGGATTCATCGCCAAGGTGCTGACCGACCTGCCGGGCAGTTCGGACTGGTTCGAGCGGGGCTGGATCACGTATTCGAATGCCGCCAAGCAGGCGGAGCTCGGCGTGGAGCCGAAGGCGCTTGCCCGGCACGGCGCCGTGAGCGAGGCCGTCGCGCTCGCGATGGTTCGAGGAGCGCTCGAGCACTCGGTCGCCGACCACGCGGTTGCGGTGACCGGCATCGCAGGCCCCGCCGGCGGCAGCCCCAGCAAGCCCATCGGCCTCGTCTGGATCGCCTGGGGCTACCGGCGCGAGGGCCGCAACCGCGTGTACGCGACCGGTTATCGGTTCAGCGGCGGTCGGGACACAGTCCGGCGCTGGACCGTGGTCGCGGCACTCAAGGGCCTGCTGGAGTCGTGAACTGGGCCGGCGAACGCGGAACACGAACGCTCCGGCTCTTCTATGCCCTGTGGCCGAACGACGGCTGCTGCGCGGCGCTTGCGGCAGCGGCCGCCCCGGCAATCGCCCAGGTCGTTGGCCAGCCCGTCCCGCCTGGCAACCTGCACGTCACCCTAGCCTTCCTCGGCATGGTGCCAGGCCGTAGTCTCGGAGATCTGGTCTCCGTGGGAGGTCGGGGAACGTGGCCCGCTGTCGAGCTTGCTTTCGCGCGGATCGAGTATTGGGTGGAGCCGAAAGTGCTTGTCGCACTGCCGTCCGAGGTTCCGGCAGCCGGGTGCGCGATGGTCGACCGACTCTGGCAGGGACTCGAGCCACTGGGATTCCAGCGCGAGCAGCGGCCGTGGCAACCGCACCTGACGTTGGTGCGGCGCATCCGCCGGCCGCCGCCCGACGACCTCGACATAGCTCCATTTGCCGGGCGTGGACCCGGGCCCGCCTGGCGCCTGGCCCTCGTGGAGTCGAGCTCCTACCCCGGCGGGGTCCGCTACAAGCCGCTGGCCGACTGGCCGCTCGCCTGAAGTACGGTGCCTGAAGTACGGTGCCGGGTCGCACTTATCGCACTTGTTGGGGTTCTTAGCGGCAGGCCCGCCAATAAGTGCGATAAGTGCGACCCGGCACCTAGGTCACCGCTTGAGCCAGCCGCTGGCACACACTGCCGCCCATGACGGACCGGCCGCAGGACAATTTCAACGTTGTCAAAACATTTGACGACGGCGAGCCGGGCCGGTTGTGGAATAATCGGACCAGCCCCGGAGGCACGAAACGCATGGAAGACAGCAACCGCAAGAAGGCACTGAGCGCAGCGCTCAGCCAGATCGAGAAGCAGTTCGGCAAGGGTTCGGTGATGCGCCTCGGCGAGCACCCGGCCAACCAGGACATCGAAGTCGTGCCGACCGGCTCGCTCGGTCTCGACATCGCGCTCGGCGTCGGCGGCGTGCCGCGCGGCCGCGTGGTCGAGATCTACGGGCCCGAGGCCTCCGGCAAGACGACGCTCACGCTCTCGATCATCGCGCAGGCGCAGAAGCTGGGCGGCGTCGCCGCCTTCGTCGACGCCGAGCACGCGCTCGACCCGGTCTACGCCGAGAAGCTCGGCGTGAACGTCAAGGAACTCCTGATCTCCCAGCCGGATACCGGCGAGCAGGCGCTCGAGATCACCGACATGCTGGTGCGCTCCGGCGCGGTCGACATCGTCGTCATCGACTCGGTCGCGGCGCTGACGCCGAAGGCCGAGATCGAGGGCGAGATGGGCGAGTTGCAGGTCGGCCTGCACGCGCGCCTCATGTCGCAGGCGCTCAGGAAGCTCACCGGCAACATCAAGCGCTCGAACACCATCGTGGTCTTCATCAACCAGATCCGCATGAAGATCGGCGTGATGTTCGGCAACCCCGAGACCACGACCGGCGGCAACGCGCTCAAGTTCTACGCCTCGCTCCGGCTCGACATCCGCCGCATCGGCGCGCTCAAGAACGGCGAGGAAGTGGTCGGCAACCAGACGCGCGTGAAAGTGGTCAAGAACAAGGTCTCGCCGCCGTTCCGCGAGGCGGAATTCGAGATCCTCTATGGCCAGGGCATCTCGCGCGAGGGCGAGCTGATCGACATGGGTGCGCTCCACGGCCTGGTCGAGAAGTCCGGTTCCTGGTATGCCTACGACGGCGAACGGATCGGCCAGGGCAAGGACAATGCCCGCGCCTACCTGCTGCAGCACCCGGAGATCGCCGCCAAGATCGAGTCGGCGCTCAGGGCGCGTCTCCTGACGCCGCGTCGCCCGGCAGCGGTCGCCACCAGTGAGGCGGCGGAAGCCTGACCCGGCTGCGCTCGCCGCCCCGGACGATCCGCGGGCGGCGCGCCTCGCGGCCCTGAAACTCCAGAACCGCCGTGACCACGGCGCCCGCGAGCTCGCGGAGCGCTTGGTCGCGCGCGGCTTCACCCGTCCCGCGGCCGAGGCGGCTATCGAGGAGCTGCGTACGGAGCGCCTGGTGGACGACGGTCGCTTTGCCGAGCACTTCGTCGCGTATCATGCCAACCGGGGCCGGGGACCGGTCGGCATTGCCCACCGCCTGCGCGAGGCGGGCGTCCCGGCGGACACGATCGCGGCGGTGGTGGATGCCGACGGCCCGGACTGGCGTCGGCGCTGCGCCGAGGTCCGGCGCAAGCGTTTCGGCGCGAAACTCCCTGCGACTTGGGCCGAGAAGGGCCGCCAGGCGCGGTTCCTGACCCAGCGCGGCTTCAGCGCGGACCAGGTCCGGGCGGCGGTCGGCAACGAGTACGAGGCGTGATGGCGAAGAAGGCGGCGGCGATGGGCACGGGTGAACTCCGGGCGGCGTTCCTGGAGTTTTTCCGCGCGCGCGGCCACGCCATCGTGCCCTCCGCACCGCTCGTCCCCAGCAACGACCCGACGCTGCTGTTCACCAACGCCGGCATGGTGCAGTTCAAGGACGTGTTCCTCGGCAAGGACGAGCGCAGCTACCGGCGCGCAGTCACGAGCCAGCGCTGCGTGCGCGCGGGCGGCAAGCACAACGACCTCGAGAACGTCGGCTACACCGCGCGCCACCACACTTTCTTCGAGATGCTCGGCAACTTCAGCTTCGGCGACTACTTCAAGGCCGAGGCGATCGAGTACGCCTGGGACTTCGTGACCGGCACGCTGAAGATCCCCGCAGAAAAACTCTGGGTCACCGTCTACAAGGACGACGACGAGGCGGCCGACCTCTGGTTGAAGCGGATCAGGATCGACCCGCAGCGCTTCGCGCGCATGGGCGAGCAGTCGAACTTCTGGGCCATGGGCGACACCGGCCCCTGCGGCCCGTGCTCGGAGATTTTCTACGACCACGGCCCGGAAATCGCCGGTGGCCCGCCCGGCTCGCAGGACGAGGAGGGCGACCGCTACGTCGAGATCTGGAATCTCGTGTTCATGCAATTCGAACGCTCGGCCGACGGGATCCTCACGCGTCTGCCGAAACCCTCGGTGGACACCGGCATGGGACTCGAGCGCACCGCCGCCGTGATGCAGGGCGTGCACTCGAACTACGACATCGACCTGTTCCGCAAGCTGATCCGCGCCGCGGTCGACGCGACGCGCGCGCAGGACCTCGCGAGTCCGAGCCTGCGCGTGATCGCCGACCACATCCGCGCCTGCGCATTCCTGATCGTCGACGGGGTGATCCCGGGCAACGACGGGCGCGGCTACGTGCTGCGGCGCATCATCCGCCGCGCAATCCGTCACGGCTACCAGCTCGGCCAGAATCGGCCGTTCTTCCATGCGCTCGTGCCGGCACTGGCCGCCGAGATGGGCGCGGCCTACCCGGAGCTGCCGAAGGCCGCTGATCACGTCGTGCGCGTGCTGCAACAGGAAGAGGCGCGCTTCGCCGAAACGCTTGAGGTCGGCATGGCGCTGCTCGAAGAGGCGATCGGCAAGCTCGAGGGCAAGACGATCGCGGGCGACACGGTCTTCAAGCTGTACGACACCTACGGCTTTCCGGTCGACCTCACGGCCGACATCGCGCGTGAGCGCGGGCTCGCCATCGACCAGGCAGGCTTCGAGCGGGCGATGGAGGCCCAGCGCGAGCGGGCGCGCGCCGCGAGCAAGTTCGGCGTCGATCTGCGGGCTCCGGAGGCGATCGATGCCGAGAGCAAGTTCACGGGCTACGAGCACCTGCGTGACGAAGGCAAGGTCGTGGCCATCCTGAAAGGCGGTGCGGAAGTCGAGTTCGCGAGCGCTGGCGAGGCGGCCCAGATCGTCCTCAGCCGTACGCCGTTCTACGCGGAGTCCGGCGGCCAGATAGGCGACGTCGGCACGCTCACAAATGGCGCGGCCCGGTTTCGCGTGACCGACACGAAAAAGCTCGGCGACGCCCATCTGCACATCGGCGCGGTCGAGGCTGGCAGCTTCCGCAAGGGCGACGTGGTCACCGCGAGCGTCGATGCGGCGACCCGCCAGGCGACGGTGCTCAACCACTCTGCGACGCACCTGCTGCACGCGGCGCTACGCAGGGTGCTCGGGGCGCACGTGATCCAGAAAGGCTCGCTGGTGGCGCCGGACCGGCTGCGCTTCGACTTCTCGCACACGCAGCCGGTGACGCCCGCCGAGCTTGAGGCGATCGAGCGGATGGTCAATGCTGAGATCCGCGCGAACCGCGCGGGCCAGATCCGCCACCTGGCCTACGACGACGCGATCAAGGCGGGCGCCATGGCCCTGTTCGGCGAGAAGTACGGTGACGAGGTACGCGTGTTGTCGTTCGGCGAATTCTCCACCGAGCTCTGCGGCGGCACGCACGTGCAGCGCACCGGCGACATCGGTTTGTTCAAGATCACGGGCGAGGGCGGCATCGCCTCCGGCATCCGTCGCATCGAGGCGGTGACGGGCGAAGGCGCGCTGGAAGCGGTGCGCGCGGCCGAGGCGACGCTGAAGCGAGTCGCCGGGTCCCTGCGCGCGACGCCGGCCGAGCTCGAGGGCAAGGTCGCGCAGCTCCTCGAGCAGCAGAAGAAGCTCGAGCGCGAGATGGCAGGCTTGCGCGCCAGGCTCGCTGCGGGCGGCAGTGCCGACTTGGCTGCCCAGGCGGTCAAGGTCAACGGCGTGAACGTCCTGGCCGCGAAGATCGAGGGTGCGGATGCCCAGTCGCTGCGCGACGCAGCCGACCGCTACAGGAGCCGACTCGGCGACTCGGTCGTCGTGCTGGGCGCCCAGCTCGCGGTCGACAAGGTCTCGCTCGTTTCCTCCGTATCGGCCACCGTGTCCGACAAAGTGAGTGCGGGGACCCTGATCGGGGAAGTGGCTAAGATCGTCGGCGGGCGCGGCGGCGGGCGGCGGGACTTCGCCCAGGCCGGGGGTAACGACCCGGCCAAGCTGGAGGCCGCCCTCGAGGCCGTGCCCCAACTCGTCGCCCGGCAACTCGGGGGAACCTGAACCCGGGTAGGGCAGTCGGAGGTAACATGGGAGTGTTCGCCCTGCCGATTCTGGTCATGCTCGCGCAGGCGGTCGCGCAGCCGGCTGCGCAGGAACCGTTGCCTGCGACCACGCTCGATGAACTTGCCGTCACGGCCGACGAGCCGCGGTATGTCGCGCCGACGCGGCGCGACCGGATCGGACGCATCTGGGCTCCGGTCCTCGTCAATGGGCATGGCCCGTTCCGCCTGGTTCTCGACACCGGCGCGAGTCACTCGGCGCTGACGCCGCGGGTCGCCGAAGCGATCGGCATCAGCCTGGACGACACGAACAGGGTCATGTTGCGCGGCGTGACCGGCTCCGTGAGCGTGCCGATGGTGCCGGTGCGGACGCTCGAGTACGGCGACCTCCTGCTGGAACCGCGGCACTTGCCGGTGATCCCCGATGCCCTCGGCGGTGCCGAGGGCGTGCTCGGCATGGACGGCCTCGCGAACAAGCGCATCCACATCGATTTCCGCCGCGACAGTATCACCATCATGCGCTCGAAGAACCAGCGTGCGGCGGGCGGATTCATGACCATCCCGGTGAAGTTCCTGCGCGGCCGGCTGCTGGTCACGGACGCCCATATGGGCGGCGTGCCGGTCAAGGCCATCATCGACACGGGCGGGCAGGCAACGCTCGGCAACGAGGCGCTGCGCGCTGCGCTCGCCGAACGCCGCCGGCGCCAGGACCAGGCGGCCTTGCCCGACAAGGTGATCAGCTCGACCCTCGACGTGCAGTTCGGCGACCGGCTGGACACGCCGGCGCTTGCGCTCGGAGAAGTGTGGGTGCGCAATCCCGCGATGACCTTCGCGGATTTCGCGATCTTCGAGCACTGGCAGATGACGAATGAGCCCGCCATGCTGATCGGCATGGACGTGCTCGGACTCCTCGACACGCTGATCATCGACTACCGGCGCAAGGAGCTTCAGGTCAAGCTGCGCCGGAGCTGAGTCACGCCGCCTTGCGCGTCTCCAGCGGCAACGCCTGCGGCTGCGCGGTGCGGTGGCGGTTCACCACCATCCGCTCGTGCAGCTCGCGAATCATGTTGCTGCCGCTCTTCTCGAACAGTCCCGGGACGAAGGCGTGCACGAGGCACTGCAGTCCGCCCCAGATCATGTGCAGACCGAACCCCAGGGCCATGAGGAAGTGCTGCCGGTAGGTCTCGTCGACGGTCGCCGGGTGATCGGTGAACAACCGGTTGAAGGCACTCATAGTCGGCAGCATACTTGCGTCCAATTCAAATATTGTCCCATATTTTGCGTATTTTGTTTAAGAACGTGGGAAATTATGCTATTCTTCTTGGATGTCCAAGCTGGATCGCATCGACCGGCAGATTCTCGCCCTGATGCAGGAAGACGCCTCGCTCCCCATTCAGCAGATCGCCGAACAGGTAGGGCTGTCCGTGAACCCCTGCTGGCGACGCATCCGCCAGATGGAGGCGGCGGGCGTCATCGCGGGGCGCGTCGCCCTGGTGAACCCGGAGAAGGTGGGGCTCGGCCTCACCGTCTATGTGCGCGTGAAGACGCGTGAGCACAGCGCCGACTGGGCGCGCCGGCTCAACGAGGTGATCGCGGCCATGCCCGAGATCCAGGAGTGTCACCGCATCGGCGGCGACGTGGATTACCTGCTCAAGGTCGTAGTCGCCGACATGGCCGGCTATGACCGCACCTACAAGGACCTGATCGCGCGCCTGCCGAGTCTCGCTGACGTCTCGGCGCTGTTCTCGATGGAGCGCCTGAAGTTCGCGACCGCCCTGCCGATCCCCGCCGAAACCTGAAACAATCCAGACGCATGCGGATCGTCCAGAAGTACGGCGGAACCTCGGTCGGTTCCGTCGCGCGCATCCATGCCGTGGCGGACCGGATCATCGCGCTGCGGCAAGCGGGGCAGGAGGTGGCCGTGGTCGTCTCCGCGATGGGCGATTCGACCGATCGGCTGGTCGAGCTCGCGCGTGAGGTCTGCGCGCAGCCGGACGCGCGCGAACTCGACGCGCTGCTCGCGACCGGCGAGATGGTCTCCACCGCGCTGCTCGCGATGGCGCTGTGCAATGCCGGCTGCCGGGCGCGCTCCTGGAACGCGCTGCAGATGCCGCTCGAGACGACCGGTCCGGCGGGCCGCGCGCGCATCGCGCGCGTCGGCTGCGACGGCTTGAAACGCGACCTCGCCGAGGACGTGGTGCCGGTCGTCGCCGGCTTTCAGGGCCGCGCGGAAAACGGCGATCTGACGACCATCGGCCGCGGCGGTTCGGACACGACCGCGGTCGCGCTCGCCGTCGCACTCGACGCCGACGAATGCCAGATCCTGACCGACGTGGACGGCGTGTACACGACCGACCCGCGCATGGTGCCCGAGGCGCGCCGCCTGCCGACGGTCAGCTTCGAGGAGATGCTCGAGCTCGCCGGACAAGGCTCGCGCGTGCTGCACCTGCGCTCGGTCGAGTTCGCCGCGCGCCACGGCATGCGGCTGCGCGTGCTGTCGAGCTTCGAGCCGGGACCCGGCACACTGATCTGCGAGGAGAACCCGAACGTGGAAGCCCCTGTCGTTTGCGGCATCGCCTTCAACCGCGACGAGGCCGCGATCTCCCTGACCCAGGTGCCGGACGAGGCGGGCGTCGCGCATGCGCTGCTCGCGCCGGTGGCCGCGGCATCGATCGAGGTGGACATGATCGTGATCGCGGCGCCGCGCGGCGGGCGGGTGGACCTCACCTTCACCGTGCACCGCGACGATTACGCGCGCGCGCTCGAACTCGCGCGCAACGCCGCAGCGAAATACGCGGGCGCCGCCGTGACCGTCGATGATCGCGTGGCGAAACTCGCGATCGTCGGCTCCGGCATGCGCTCGCACGCCGGCGTCGCTGCGAAGCTGTTCGCGACGCTCGCGGACGAAGGCATCCAGGTACGCCTGGTCTCGACATCGGAGATCAAGGTCAGCGTGCTGGTGGCGGAGAAAGATCTCGAGCGGGGCGTCCGGGCGCTGCACGCGGCATTCGGACTTGACCGCGCTCAACCCTGACTATTTGACATAATCTAGAGCCTGAAACCTTATGCTATCATTTTTTGCACGTTCGACCGGAAACGCCTAGCTGGGGGAAGGGCATGCTCATCCTGACGCGTCGCGCTGGCGAGGCGCTGATGATCGGTGACAACGTCACCGTCACGGTCCTCGGCATCAAGGGCAACCAGGTGCGCATTGGTGTACTCGCGCCGAAGGACGTGGGCGTGCATCGCGAAGAAATCTACGAGCGCATCTCCAGCGAGAGGCGCGAGCCTGCCGAGAACAGCAAGGATTCCGCGGCTCCCGCGATCGGCTGACCGGTTACCGCAACTTCTTTGCCGGCTTTCCGGCCGGTGCGTATCATTTGCGCCCTTCGGAGAGATGGCCGAGTGGTCGAAGGCGCACCCCTGCTAAGGGTGTATGGGTCAAAAGCCCATCGAGGGTTCGAATCCCTCTCTCTCCGCCAATTATCATTTTCATGACAGCTCATGCTGTCTCGGAATCCCGGAAATTCCCTTGAATCTCCGGGTGTTCCGAGCGCAGGGCGTTTCGTATTGTTTCGGGGTAGTTCACCGGTGTCGTGGTACTTATTCGTGGTACCAGACCGGTGAGCGTCGAGGTACCACGACTATGCTCACCGATGCACGTATTCGCGCGGCAAAACCCGGTTCTCGCCCGCGACGCCTTTGGGACGGGAACGGTCTGTTCCTGAAGATAATGACCAACGGCGGACGCTATTGGCGGTTCAACTATCACATCGACGGCAAGCAAAAAACGCTTGCCCTGGGAGTCTATCCGGAAGTCTCGCTCGCGAAGGCCCGCGAGCGCCTCGCCGATGCGCGCGAGCAGCTCGCCGACGGCCTGGATCCAGCGGTCAAGAAGCGTACAGCGAGTAAGTCCTTTGAGGCCGTGGCGCGCGAGTGGCACAAGCGCTGGTCTGCTCACCGCCATGGGGGATATGCGCACTATGTTCTCAAGCGGCTGGAGGAGGATGTGTTCCCTGCCATCGGTGCCCGGCTACCTTCCGAGATTCCCACCTCGGCATTTCGGGATTGTTAACCGGCGTGCAATTCTGGGCATTGACAAGTTAACGTCACCGGGCGAGGTGAAGCTTGCCACCGAACCTCACGCCGCAACAGCGTCGTTCCAGCGTTTGAAGGCGCCCGCCCGACGAAGTCGA